>OGDN01001446.1_pt1 | contig 38888 bp, 39 predicted proteins | sample 1570271 | NCBI WGS metagenome assembly OGDN01 (sample SAMEA4384481, study PRJEB24528) | human gut metagenome | reverse complement strand
GTGAAGAACGTCTTTCAGACTTGATCAATAAAGCGGGAGGTACTACGAATTATGCCTATTTACGTGGTGCCAAGTTAACCCGTGTAGCTAATGCAAGTGAAAAGAAACGTATGGGTGATGTAATCCGCCTAATGAGCAGACAGCTGGGAGAAGCTATGATTGACTCTTTAGGTATCCGTGTAGAAGATCATTTTACAGTTGGAATTGATTTGGAAAAAGCACTGGCCAATCCTGGCAGTACAGCAGATATTGTCTTGCGTGAGGGTGATGTGGTCTTTATTCCCAAAAGTACCAATACGGTTAAGATCAATGGTGCTGTGATGGTTCCAAATACAGTTTCTTATATGAAAGGTGAGAATATAGATTATTACCTGAATCAGGCTGGTGGTTATTCTGAGAATGCGAAGAAGAGTAAGAAATTTATTGTTTACATGAATGGTCAGGTAACTAAGGTTAAGGGTAGTGGTAAGAAACAGATTGAACCTGGTTGTGAGATAATTGTGCCTAGTAAAGCTAAGAAGAATACCAATATTGGTAACATTTTGGGTTATGCTACTACATTCAGCACTTTGGGAATGATGGTTGCCTCTATTGCTAATTTAATCAAGAAATAACGAATACCTTTTATGACTACTCTGATGGAACAAAAATCTGAACAAGAGATAAAACAGCAGCAGGATATTCATACGGATGAGGAGATTGAAATCGATCTGATGGATCTTCTTCGTAAGGTGATAGGTATTCGTAAGAAGATCTATAAAGCTGCCGGCATTGGCTTGGTAATAGGTCTTATTGTTGCAATAAGTATCCCTAAAAAGTATACAGTTGAAGTGACCCTTTCTCCGGAGATGGGGAACAATAAAGGTGGTGGTTTATCTGGTTTGGCTGCTTCTTTTTTAGGAAGTGGAGTTACTGTGGGTGACGGTACTGATGCCTTGAATGCTTCTTTATCTGCTGATATCGTATCTTCTACACCTTTCCTGCTGGAACTTTCCGCAATGAACATACCGGTGATTAAAGATGAAATGGTGACATTGGATGCTTATCTGGATGAAGAATCTTCTCCCTGGTGGAGTTATGTAATTGGGTTTCCTGGTATGGTAATTGACGGAATAAAGTCATTGTTTACTGAAGAGGATGAATCAATGTCTTATGATAAAGCAAGTCAGGGTATAATCGAATTATCAAAGAAGGAGTCGAAAAAGATTGAAACTCTCAAGGAAATGATTATTGCTTCTGTAGATAAGAAGACATCCATGACTTTCGTTGCTGTCACTTTTCAGAACCCTAGAGTGGCTGCAGTTGTTGCCGATTCGGTAGTGAAGAAGTTGCAGGAACATATTATTGACTATCGTACTTCCAAAGCGAAAGAAGATTGCATCTATCTGGAGAAACTCTTCAAGGAACGCCAGCAGGAATATTATGCCGCACAGCAGAAATATGCTTATTATCTGGACTCTCATGATAATATAATTTTGCAGAGTGTTCGTGCCGAGCAGGAACGTTTACAAAATGATATGAGTCTTGCTTACCAGGTGTATAGTCAGGTTGCAAGTCAACTTCAGGTTGCCAGAGCTAAAGTCCAGGAGGAGAAGCCGGTCTTTGCCGTTGTAGAGCCTGCTGTAGTACCATTGGAACCTTCGGGAACCAGTAAGAAAATATATGTTCTGGCATTTATCTTCCTGTCTGTTTGTGTTGTTATATCCTGGCATTTATTCGGAAAAGATTTCCTGAATAAATTTAAAGAACTCCGGGCTTAATATATCTAATTAGTGAAGTGGTATGGCGTCAACTAACCAGATAAATAAAGTAGTAGAGTCTATTGCTGTTTTGGGGGACTTGATCATCCTGAACTTGTGTTTGTTTCAACTCCTTTTCTTCTGGAAAAAGGCTTTTATGTATTTGCCTTTTTCCTGTACTGTCTCTTTCATGATGACTTCGCTCAGTCTCTGCTATCTGGCTTGTTCCGGATCTCGTGGAAGGGTTTGGGACAGTAGAGGTATTCGTCCTGACCAGCTTGTGTTGCGTGTTTTGAAGAATATTATAGCCTTTTCCATCTTTTGGGCATGTATCATGACTTTTAGTGGAATCTCTATTTTTTCTCCCCTTTTTTTTGTCACTTATTTTTTTATACTCTTTGCAGTTTTGAGTATTTATCGCATCATTATTCGACATTTGCTGATAGTTTATTGTGCGAAGGGCAAGCATAGACGTTATGCCGTTTTTATAGGTGGAGGCAATAATATGCAGATGTTATATGAGGAGATGGAGAGTTCTTTGGCATCCTCTATTTATGAGGTGGTTGGTTATTTCGATATTAGACCTAATGATGCTTTTTCTTCCCAATGTCCTTATTTGGGTAGTCCTGATAGCTTTGCTGATTTTATGTCCGGCGAAACAGGAATCAAGCATGTTTTTTGTTCTTTGTCTATGGAGGAGGGACGCTATAATTTCTCTATAATGAATTATTGTGAGAACCATCTTCTTTATTTTCATGGTGTTCCTAATGTCTGCAAGGGTTTTCCCCGTCGTATCTGGCATAGTATGGTTGGTAATATGCCTATATTGAATTTGCGTTATGAGCCTCTTGGTATGATGGAGAACCGTATATTAAAACGGCTGTTCGATATTGTTTTTTCCGGTATTTTTCTAGTTACGGTTTTTCCTATTGTTTACCTCATTGTGGGGAGTATCATAAAGTTGACTTCTCCCGGTCCTGTATTTTTTAAACAAATGCGTACCGGTTTGAATGGTGTTGATTTTTTGTGTTACAAATTCCGTTCCATGAAGGTGAACGATGAAGCTGACAGTAAACAGGCTACGGCTGATGATCCTCGGAAAACCCGTTTTGGGGATTTTCTTCGACGTTCCAATATTGACGAACTTCCCCAGTTTATCAATGTCTTTAAAGGTGAAATGTCGATCGTAGGTCCTCGTCCTCACATGTTGGCTCATACGGAGACTTATGCCCGGTTGATTGATAAATATATGGTGCGACACTTTATAAAACCTGGAGTAACCGGTTGGGCACAGACACACGGTTTTCGTGGTGAAACGAAAGAGTTGTCACAGATGGAGGAACGTGTGAAGGCTGATATCTGGTATATGGAGCATTGGACAATATTGCTTGACATATATATTATTTATAAGACTATAGCAAACGTGGTTGTAGGGGAGAAAAATGCGTATTAAGATAACAAACTAGACGTTTTTTATATGCTACTTAGTTACAAACAAGATAATGGAAGAATCGTGAAGAATACACTATTGTTGTATATGCGTACTATTCTTGTTATGCTTGTATCCCTCTTTACCAGTCGTGTTGTTCTTTCTGCACTTGGGGTTGATGATTATGGTATCTATAATGTTGTAGGAGGTGTTGTTGCTATGTTTACTGTTGTGTCGGGTGCGTTGTCCGCTTCAATTAGTCGTTTTATAACTTTTGAATTAGGGCGTAATGATATAGAAAAATTGAAGAGAATATTTTCTACTAGTATTAATATTCAAATAGGAATATCATTACTTATTCTTTTCTTAGGAGAAACAATTGGAGTTTGGTTTCTTAATTATAAAATGAATATTCCGGTAGAACGGTTAGATGCAGCAAATTGGGTATTACAATGTTCTCTGATTACATTTATAATCAATCTTATTAGTGTGCCATATAATGCTGCAATTATTGCTCATGAAAAAATGTCCGCTTTTGCATATATTAGCATATTAGAAGTGATACTAAAACTCTTAATAGTTTATTTACTTTATATTTCTATGTGGGATAAGTTGATTGTTTATTCAAGCCTTCTTGTTTTAGTTGCAATTATTATCCGTATGGTATATGGGGTATATTGTAATCGTTGTTTCGTTGAAACCCGTTACCTATTGGTTTATGATCGTGCCTTAATTAAAAACATGACATCATTTGCAGGTTGGGGATTTTTTACTAATACTGCTTATATGTTTAATACGCAAGGAATAAATATACTTATTAACATGTTCTTTGGTGTTGGGGTAAATGCAGCTTGTGGTATTACTATGCAAGTGGAAGCTGCTATAATGAAATTTGTCAATGATTTTACTACGGCTTTGAATCCTCAAATAACGAAGTCGTATGCAATGAAGGATTTTGACACCATGAATAAATTGGTGATACGTGGAGCGAAATTTTCCTATTTTTTATTGTTCATTTTGTCCTTACCTATTTTGATAGAGACAGATTATATACTTGGGCTTTGGTTAGAGGAGGTACCTGAACATACGGTAGCTTTTGTACGGCTTGCCATTATTGGAACAATGATTGAACGTTTGGGTTATACTGGTTACACAGCTTGTATGGCTACGGGGACAATTCGCCGTTATGCGCTTTGGATAACATCTGTCGGATGTCTTGTATTTCCGATAACATGGTTGACATTTAAATTAGGTGCACCAGTGGAAACTGCATATTTAGTATTTGCTTGTGTTTATATAGGTGTTGATAGTGTCCGTTTATGGATTATGAAAGGTTTGCTAAACTTTCCTGTGGGAGAATTTGTCCGAGAGGTTGTGTGGAGGATAATTGTTGTTTCATTTATTGCCGCTATTTTTCCTGTTATTATTATATTCTTTTTTGAACAGTCTTTCTCTCGATTGGTAATATCAGTCCTTGTCAGTGTTTTGGCTGCATTTATCAGTATCTATATTTTCGGTTTTACCATAAATGAACGTATTAAGATAACAAATAAGATAGTCTCTATAGCTAAAGATAAGTTGCATCTTTAGTATTTCACATAAGGGTATAGAAAATAGATTAATATGAATAAAATGAAAACCTTTGGCATTGTCAGCTACAATAAATATGCAAATTTTACGAATTACGGTTCGGCTTTACAGTCTTGGGCTCTAAATACAGTGATAAACAAGGTCGGAGAATCAATGGGATGGCGTGCAATGTTTATAGATTATTGTCCGGACATATTGGCAAAGCTTGACCCATTGAATCCTTCTAAAAATATGTGGGATCAAGATGTGGAAGCCCGTAAACGCGTAGAATTTAGTATGCCAGCTATACGTGAGAATTACGAAAAGTTTATGAAATTTTACGATAAGCGCTTTTTGCATACTAAGGAAAAGTACACCTCACAAAATTTTAATACAATTTGTGAACGTGAAAATATTGATGGCTTTGTTTGTGGAAGTGATACTATTTTCTGTTATAAGGAATTTGGTTTTGATGATGGTTATTTTGCAAACTATGATGTAATGCGTGAAGGTTACAGTGTAGCTTATGCAGCTAGTTTTGGTGATACTGATTTTGATAAAATTGATAAGGAGGTCCTTAAGACCAAATTATGTAATTTTCGTTATCTTGCTTTGCGTGAAAATCAGTTTGTTGATTTTGCTCGTGAAGCTACAGGAGTAGAAGTTGAGCAGGTCATTGACCCAACATTGCTATTAACAGCCAATGATTACGATACTATTGTAGCTCCTCGTCAAATTGATGAACCTTATGTGTTGCTTTACTCGCGCCGTTTTAATCCTATAATGGCAGCCTATACAGATCGTCTGTCAAAAAAACTAGGTGTAAAAGTCGTTGATATTAGTCTTTGTAGTAGTAATCCAAATGGTCATATAATGCGTTATGATGCAGGTGTAGAAGAATTTCTTTCATTGGTAAAACACGCAGAATGTATAGTGACGAATTCTTATCATGGAATGCTTTTTAGTATTATCTACAAACATCCATTTTTTCTTTTCTCACGTGAGCAATGTGATACAAAGAATATGCAGGTTTTACAGATGCTTGATTTAGGCGATCGTTCTATGATTACCGGTGAAGAGTTGTTGAATAATATTATTGATTATGATGAAGTACATAAAATTATAGGTCTTAGACGAGAACAATCGTTGGGTGTACTTATAGATGAATTGAAAGGATTGGAGAATGATAGGGAGAATAAAAAGAATAGTTAAAGGAGTTCTTCGTCAGTTTGCCCCTGTTGTAAAAGTTGAAGTTACGTCTTTGTCGCCAAACCAATTATTGAAAGGACGTAGTGCATTAATTACTGGTGGAACAAGTGGTATTGGTTTTCAAATAGCACGTTCTTTTTTATACGCAGGTGCCTGTGTGATAATAACAGGACGTAACCAAAAGAGAGTAGATGAAGCATGCCAAAAGTTGTTGCAAGAATGTGAAGATTGGAAGGATAACATACATGGTATAGAAATGGATGTTACAAAAATTAATCAGTTGGAACAAGGCTTTCAAGATATAATAAAAAGTGTAGGAGGAATTGATATTCTTGTGAATAATGCAGGATTGGAGGGTGGAAATATCAATTCTTGTACAGAGGGGGAGTTTGATGCTATTATAAATACTAATATGAAAGGGGTGTTTTTCTTGTCTCGTATTGCTGCGAGACATATGTTAAAACTGGGTATTAAAGGAAATATCTTAAATGTTTGTTCATCAAGTAGCCTACGACCTGCAAATTCAGCTTATACAATGTCTAAATGGGCAGTCCGTAGTTTAACAGAAGGGCTTGCACGAATGCTTATACCTTATGATATTGTAGTAAATGGAATTGCGCCAGGTCCTACTGCAACTCCTATGTTGATGAAAGATGGTGTTGTTGACGATTTAAATCTTCCGAATAACTTAACAGGGCGTTATGCTCTTCCTGAAGAGATTGCTAATATGGCAGTAGTACTAGTGAGTGGTATGTGTCGTATGGTAGTAGGGGATATCTTGTATATGACAGGTGGTTCTGGATTAATTTATCATGAGGATTTATGTTATCATTTTGAATAAGTAAAAGACAATAAAAATATGGAAACAACAAATATGAGTAATTTTCTGCTCATTTCACTGCTGAAGCAGTATGGTATAAAAAAACTAGTACTATCTTCTGGGGCTCGTAATATTCCTTTTGTGACAGCTGTAGAGACAGATGATTATTTTGAATGTTTTTCAGTTATTGATGAACGTAATGCTGCATTCTTTGGACTGGGGCTATGTCAGCAATTAAACGAACCTGTCGCTATTGCTTGTACAAGTGGAACGGCTGTAAGTAACTATTTGACAGGTGTAACTGAAGCTTATTATAGCCATTCTCCGCTGTTGGTAATAACTTGTGACCGTAGTCCTTATACATTGCACCAACTTGAAACACAAAAGATTGACCAACCGGCTGTTTTTACAGGTGTTGTAAAAAAGTCTGTATCATTGCCTGTTATTAAAGATGCTGATGATATATGGTATTGTCAGCGTTTATTGAATGAAGCATTTATTAGTTTGAAACAACATCAGTCTGGTCCTGTTCACATAAATATACCTTTAGTAGGTGATACCAATGCGCTATGGAATGAAAGTGTTAAAAAGCTAAGAAATGGTCAAGCACATAAAATAAATTATGTTTCAGTTGATGATACGGAAATGTGGCAACAAATGGCCAAAATTCTGAGTAGTAAGAAACGTGTAATAATTGTGATGGGACAAGATTGCAGCGGCGATGAAAACCTTCATCAAGCTTTGATGCAGTATTGTAGTTATACACAGGTGCCTATTTTACTTGATAATCTTAGTAATTTTCGTTGTTCTCAAATGGTTTGGGCCGAACCTGTCATTAAAGCACTAAATGCGAATAGTATAGAGGGGATGCTTCCTGAAGTCGTTATCACTTTTGGTAATAATTTTCAAGAACGTATAAAGGATTTGTTAAAAGCTCACCAGGGAAAATTCGAGCATTGGTCAATAGATCAAGAAGGTGTAGTTCGTGATGTGTTTAAGAGTCAGACTGCTCTGTTTGAATGTAAGCCTGCGTATTTTTTTAATTATTTTACGAAGAATGTGATTCCAACCGATGGTACATATTGCCATCGTTGGCAAGAACTGGCAGATGCTATTAAGCTTCCAGAGATGCCTTTCACAAATTTCTATACTATAAAAGAGTTTTCACGAGTAATTCCTAAAGAAAGTATCTTGCACTTGAGTATTTTGAATGCTACGCGACTGATGCAATTTTTTGAAATTGATCCGTCAATAAAAGTATATAGTAATGTAAATTCTTTCGGAATTGATGGTTGTTTGCCTACTTTTATAGGGCAGTCAGTGGCAACAGATAAAATGTCTTTCCTTGTGATTGGCGATTTAAGTTTTTTCTATGCAATGAATGCAATAGCTATAAAGCATAAGAAGAATAATATACGCATTATGTTGATAAACAATGGTGGTGGGGCGGAATTCCATATTGTCCCCTCTAGTAATGCTATTCCAACGATTGACAAGCATATTGGTGCTGCTCACGATCACAAGGCGCAAGGCTGGGCTGAATCAATGGACTATAAATATCTTAGCGCAGACGACAAAGAATCATTTGCGGTGGCGTTAAGTGAGTTTATTCGTACTGACCATGATTGCCCTGTTTTATTGGAAGTTTTTACAAATATGAAGACTGATGGGGAATTTTGTTTATCAGTATACCGTGAAGCTGAGAAGTGTATAAATCCTCTTTTATCAAAATAGAAACATATCATATATGCTTAATTTTACAGTTGGCCCAGTGATGTCCAGTGAAACAGTTCGGGGCATAGGTGCTGAACAGGTGCCTTATTTCAGAACTCCGGAATTTTCCGAGATAATGCTTGAAAATGAACGGTTAGTGAAATTGTTTATCAAAGCAGAGAAAGATGCTCGTGTAGTATTTATAACAGGTTCCGGTACCTCATCAATGGAAGCAACCGTAATGGATGTACTTTCTCCTGACGATAAAGTATTGGTTATAGATGGTGGTTCATTTGGGCATCGTTTTGTACAAATGCTTGAACTGCATCATATTCCTCATTCTATTATTAAAATGGAGTTTGGCCATAACATTAAAAAAGAGCAGCTTATTGAATTTGAAGGAAAGGGATACACTGCATTTTTGGTCAATATTGATGAAACATCTACGGGAGTTCTTTATGATAAAAAATTAATCAGTGATTTTTGTCGTCGTAATAATATGCTCTTTGTAGTGGATGCTATTAGTTCTTTTTTAGCGGATGATTTTGATATGGCAGACTTGGGAGTCGATGTGGTAATTGCAGGATCGCAGAAGGCATTGGCTTGTCCTCCGGGCATATCACTGATAGTTCTATCAAAGCGGGCACAGGAGTGTGTAGAGGAACATCCTATGAAATGTATGTATTTGAGTTTGAAAGAAGCTTTGAAAAATGGTGAACGAGGGCAGACGCCATGGACACCTGCTGTGGGTATACTTCGGCAAATAAATGCACGATTACGTGAGATTGAGAGTGCTGGCGGTGTAGAAAATGAAACAAGTAAGGTAGCTACAATTGCGACTGATTTTCGTAAACGTATTAAGGATATGCCTTTTGAGATAGTTTCGGAGTCTCTCAGCAATTGTGTAACACCATTACATCCTACTACAACTTCTGCCTACGATATATTTACCATTTTGAAAAATGAATATAATATTTGGGTCTGCCCAAATGGTGGTGAGTTACAAGATAAAGTGTTTCGTGTGGGACATATAGGAGCTTTGACCATTGAGGATAATATAAAGTTGGTAGATGCATTAAAAGATATGCAGAAACGTGGAATGATTTAAGCAATCCGAATGTATGATAAAGGTTATAACATATGGGACATATGATTTGTTGCATTATGGGCATATAAGGCTTTTAAAGCGTGCTAAAGCACTTGGAGATTATCTCATAGTAGGGGTAACTGCTGATAGCTTTGATGTGGCTCGTGGAAAAATTAATGTGCGGCAAACATTGATGGAGCGTATAGAAGCTGTTAAAGCTACCGGATTGGCTGATGAAATTGTCATTGAGGAGTATGAAGGTCAAAAGATTGATGACATTCGGCGTTTTGGTGTGGATATATTTGCAATAGGTAGTGATTGGAAAGGACGTTTTGAATATCTCAATGAGTTTTGTAAAGTAGTTTATCTTGATCGTACCCAAGGTATATCAAGTTCTGAACTTCGGGCGGAGAAAAGAGAACTACGCATTGGTCTTGTGGGGGAATCGGGTATTCTTAATAAATTTGAGAAAGAAAGCAGCTTTGTTAATGGAGTTAAAATTGTAGGTGTTTGTACTCAAGATGAATCTGAACTTTCTGAATGTTTAAGGAATTTGCCGGTAAAAACTAATAGCTTAGAGATCCTTTTGGAGAATGTGGATGCTATTTATATTGTTTCAGTTCCATTGAAACATTATGAACAAATTAAAAAAGCTTTACGAAAAGGCAAACATGTGTTATGTGAATCCCCAATCGCAATAGATACTGATAACCTGAAAGAGTTGAGAATATTAGCAGAGGAGAATAAATGTATACTGATGGATTCTATAAAGACTGCTTTTTCAACAGCTTATTATAGAATGCTTTTGTTAGCAAAGAGTGGTGTAATAGGTAGAATTGTTTCTGTGGATTCTGTTTGTACCAGTCTTTCTGATTTAGAACTGAAGAAAGAGAAAGAATTGTCCAATACATGGAATAGTATTTGTGCATGGGGGCCAACTGCTATGTTGCCTATATATCAACTATTAGGCGCTAATTATCGTTCAAAAAATATAATATCCCATTTTGATGAAGAATTAGAGAAATTTGATTTGTTTACAAAGATTACCTACATATATTCGGATGCAGTAGCCTCATTGAAAGTTGGCAAAGGAGCTAAAAGTGAGGGAGAGCTTATTGTTAGTGGTACAAAAGGATATATTTATGTTCCTGCTCCTTGGTGGAAAACAGATTACTTTGAGGTTCGATTTGAAAATCCTGTAAATAATAAGCGGTATTTTTATCAATTAGATGGCGAAGGAATTCGATATGAAATTTTATCTTTTGTGAAAAGTATTGAAACGTTGACTGGCAACTCGTATATAGATGATGGAATATCAGAGGCTATAGTTCAAACAATAGCTGATTTTTATAACAACAATGATGTAATAACGATTTAGGCATATGATTCAAAAAACTATAATGATTCAAGGAAAGCCTTTTGTTTATAACGATGAACTTTCTGATATACAATATGATAAGATGGAGGCTATAACGGAAGAACAGGCTCGTAAACTTCTTCTTAAAACGAAGGAAGTTTTTGACGAAGTTGGCCTTGAGTTTTATCTTAATGTGGGGACTTTGCTGGGAGCAGTACGAGACCACGGACTGATTAAAGGCGATGAAGATGTAGATGTATTTATTGATGATGAAGAAAAATTGTTTAATAATCTTCCTTTCTTTCAAGATAATGGATTATATCTCTGTCGTATGGTGAGGAAACGATTGTATTCATTCAGAGTTGGAGATAATTCATTTATTGATGTTTATATATTAGGTTCTTTGGGCTTTTCTATTTGGACTCCATGGTGTTATAGGCTTTGCACTTGCGTGACCCCCAAGAGGTTTTTTAAGGAATATCAAGATATTGATTTTTTAGGGGTACAGTGTAAGTGTGTGAAAAATCCAGAGAAAATTCTTGAGTTCTGGTATGGGAAAAATTGGCGTACTCCGGTTCGTGGGCACAAATTTTATTATGAAGTTCCTTCTGCCTATTATTGGCATAGTCTAAAAAAGAGATCGAAAGATGCCGTAAAATTCTGTATTGGTTGGAAGTATTGGAAGCATTTGGTAAAAGAATAGTAATAAGAAGAATACTCATTAGAATATACAATCTTACTCTGCTTTGTTCAAATCGCATTACTTTGGAATGCCTTCTTTTGTGGGAGTTGCATGTTATGGATAAGAACTGGTATCAAGCAATTTTGATAAATGATGCTCGAATCTTAAAATCTTTAAAATCAAGAAATGAAGCTGTGATGAAGTGTTGAAAGAGATGTGAGATGGGAATATTAAGAGGAGATATATAATATGGATAAAAAGATTTCTATAATTATAGCAACTTACAACGCTGAGAATACTATCAAACGTTGTATTGACAGTATTGCATGCCAGAAGTCAGATGAAATAGAATTGCTAGTTATCGACGGTGATTCTAAGGATAAAACGGTGGACATCTTAAAATCTTATGGCAATATAATTGACATTTTTAAATCAGAGCCTGATAAAGGGTTATATGATGCATGGAATAAAGCTTTGCGGTTGGCTACCGGTGAATGGATTATGTTTTTGGGTGCGGATGATTATTTTCTTCCTGATGCAATGAGCTTTTATTTGAATTTTCTGCAAGAAAAGGAAAATACGGATGCAATTGATCTTATCTGTGCGCAATGTTTATTTGTAGATGAAAAAGGAAAGGTTTTGAAGATCTGGGGACTTCCTTATCAATGGGAACGATTCGTTGATAGGATGGAAATTTCTCATGGATCTACATTGCATAACCATAAATTATTCCGGGAAATAGGTGAGTTTAATATTCATTTTAAGATCAGTGCGGATTATGAATTTCTTCTTCGCAAAAAAATGAATGCAGTTTTTCTTGAGCGGAAAATATTGGTTATGCAGGTAGGCGGAATGAGTGATTCTGTAAAAGGTGCCTGGGAAACGTTTCGTGTAAAGCGCTATCATCGCCAGACATCTTGGAGTAAAGATTTTTACTATCTTGCCAGAGGCGTTGGCGGGTATTGGAAGCGACAGTTATGGTATTGGGTGAAATGTAAAATGAATTAAACGAATAATGAGTGTAAAACAAGATAGTCAGCTACTGATAAAGGCCTTATTCTTTTTGGCTATAGTGGATACTATAAATGGATTTTTTCTTAATAAAGGAATTGAATCTCCTATTGGTATTATTTTTAAGGCGTTTATCTTGTTGGTCGCTTGCAAAATGTTGTGTTCATTACCAAAGTTTAAAGGGCTGTTGTTTTTTACTTGTGTTTATATTCCATCCTTTTTAACGATTGTCATTCTGAATACTGATTCTCAAATAGGTGCAACCATCACTCATTTGCTGAAATTTGTAAATGTTGTTTTTATATATTATGCAGCGGTTATGATATTCAAATCGGAAAGTATATCGAAAAAAAAAATACATGCGATATTCTATATTAATTCTATAGTGCTTTTGTTGAATATCTATGTAGGATTGTTGGGAATTGGATATTATGCCTACGAAAACAATTTGGGTTGTAGGGGGTTTATATACGCTCATAATGAAATGTCTGGAATGCAAGCCGTCTTGTTTGGTGTATCTTATTATTTTATTTATGATAGATATGCGTCAAAGAAAATGGTTCTTTTTATTGTCAATTGTTTTTTTTTAATAGCGGCTTTGTTGGTAACAACGAAAGCGGGAATCCTTCTTGTTTTGATTAGTTTGATTCTTGTTCCATTGGTACACATGAAGCATGGAGTTTTTTATTCTTTTCTTAAAATGTCAAAAAAGAAAATGATCGTTTTGTTTTCCATTGTATGCGTGGTGTTCTATTGCGGCTATGTATTGTTGGATTATAGTGGGGCGATTAGCCGTTGGGCGTATTTCTTTGGTAAAGATGGTGTAAATGCTATATATTCTTCACGTGACACTTTTTGGAAGGAAGAGAAAATGGAGTGGGAAGAAGGGAATTGGGGAGTGAAATTGTTTGGGATGGGGGGAGCTAGAACCGTAGAGATGGATCAAGCGGACACCTTGCTTAACTATGGAATCGTGGGAGTAATAATTGTTTATTCATTTTACTTCTCACTCGTTGTGAAGGCTTTTAGAAAAAGGAAAATAAATCAATATGCTCATTTTGTTTTCGGGATGGATGTTTTTATACTTGCGGCATCTTGTTTCGCAGGACATCTGTTGTTTTCCGGTCTGATGGGAATTCCATTTGCGTTGATGAATGCATTAATATTTAAGAAACAATGAAAATTTTATTAATCTCAAATATGTATCCTTCGGAAAAGGATAAAACATACGGGACATTTGTAAAAATGTTTAAAGAGGGCATAGAACATAATACAAATGATATTATTTTCAATTGTTGTTTTATTCGAGGACGTTCTGACAATTTTATAGTTAAAGTGTATAAGTATATTATTTTCTATTTTACCATCATCTATAAAACGCTTTTTACGAAATATGATTTTATTTATAATCATCAGATAACACATTCCGCTCCAGCATTACGATTTTGTAGGTACTTTAGGACATTTAAATTGGTTATGAATATCCATGGTGGGGATATTGTCACAATTGATAATACGTCAGAGAAGTTATTAAGTCTTGCAATTCCACTGCTTGTTAATGCCAACTTGATAGTAGTGCCATCGGAGTATTTTAAGAATATTGTTTTAAATAAAGTTTCGGGAATTTCTGTGAATCAATTGTTTGTGAGTGCGTCTGGTGGGGTGGATAGAAATGTATTTACTTGCTTGAATAATCACATAAATTCAACAGGAATAATTCTTTATGTTTCAAGAATAGATACAGGAAAAGGATGGGACGTTCTTCTAAACGCTGTTTCAGAGTTGAAATTGAAAGGAGGAATTGCTGGGAAAAGAATTCTATTTGTTGGTTATGGGGAGCAGACTGAACTTTTAAAAGAAAGGATTAAAGAACGAGATTTATCAGATTGTTGCTACTATCTCGGTCCTAAAGCACATCAAGAGTTGAATGAAGTATATAATCAAGCTGATATAATGATATTTCCTACTATGCTTTATGAAAGCTTAGGTCTTGTGGGAATAGAGGCTATGGCTTGTGGATGTCCTGTGATTGGTTCTAATATAGGTTGTTTACCTGAATATATTAAGGATGGAATAACAGGCTTCCTATTCGAATCTGGGAATAGTCACGAGTTAGCGGAAAAAATTATTGATTTTTATAAATTAACAGAGAAACAAAGAGAAACGATGAGATTGCAATCTATAAAGGCCGTTTGTCAATATGATTCTGATGAAATCTCGCGGAAGTTGATAAATAAAATGAAAGAAATATAGGAGCATTTATTGTTAAATAAAAAATGCATATGTTTTCTATCTACGCTATTATGAACTAAATAAGTACAGAATATTTGGAAACTGTACGATTATATTTTCTCTATGATCGAGTACTTATTTGCCTTTTTTTTACACTTCTTATTGTTGGTCAGTTGGGATTACTTGATGTGATAATAGCTGTTCTCGTATTAATTCTTTCGTATTTTATGACTTTTCTATATTACTTGAATTTGAAGAGAATAAAGATTCTTTAAAGATAAAAAGAAAATACCAATAAATGATGCATGCAAATAAAATCCGTTTATTGAACGTTGATATTCTATCTCTTACGCAAAATAAACTCTTGTATGAGTTGAATGAGGGTGTTCTTTATACTCCCAATCTCGATCACTTAGTAAAGCTTCAGCATGATAAAGAATTTTATGAGATTTATCAGCAAGCAGACTGGGTGGTGTCTGACAGTCGGATTCTATATTGGATATCCAAGTTGTTAAAACATTCGATACCTGAAGTTATTCCCGGTTCAAGTTTCTTTCCGGCGTTTTACAATTATCATGCTAATGATCCTGATTGCCGAATTTTTTTATTGGGGGCTGCTGAAGGGGTGGCTGATAAGGCTATGGAAAATATAAATAGGAAAGTGGGAAGGCAAATTGTTGTTGGCACTCATTCTCCATCTTTTGGCTTTGAGAAAGATGAAAGGGAATGCATGGAATTAGTTGATATAGTAAATGCATCTGATGCGACTGTTTTGTTAGTGGGAGTTGGTGCTCCAAAACAAGAAAAATGGATAGCAAAATATCGTAGCCAGATGTTTAATGTAAAGCTTTTTATGGCTCTTGGAGCAACTATAGACTTTGAAGCTGGTAATGTTAAGCGTGCTCCTCTTTGGCTTCAGAAAATGGCAATGGAGTGGTTTTATCGTTTCTTAAAAGAGCCCAAACGCCTCTTTAGACGTTATTTTGTAGATGATATTCGATTTTTCTATTATTTTGCTAAACAACTATTGGGGTGCTACAAAGATCCGTTTGCTTGATTTTTATAGAATTATACTAAAAGAGGTAATGATATAATAAGGAAGAGAGAACTGTATAAAGAAGCTGGTCATATAATGAATACTATTTAACTAGAAAAATAAGTCATATATATGAATATTTTTTTATGTGAGATGATATATGAATTTTAGATTTTAATGAGGTCGTAAAATATGGTATAAAATAAATGTTGAAAATGTTGAGATGTAATAAACACGTGAGTGTTTCGTATGTGAGATGAAAAAAATGTAGGTCCCTAGCTTCATGCTGTAAAAAGCATGATTCTCCTACATTGTGGATCAGAAATAGCACGACGGTGCTTTTCTGATCTACGCCCTGACATCGGAGGTTAAAGCCGATGTGAATTTCCCACTATATCAACTGTCTGTGAAGATCGTTGATATTTCTTTTTATTCTCATTATACCGGATAATAGGCTCTTCTTTCTTTGTTTATATGTTCTAATTTTTGTAACTTTATAGCATATAAAACAGTAATAAAGAAACGATGGAACATTCAGAATTTGTAGTGAAATGTTATAATAAACAAGAGTTGGCGCAGATGTATTTTCCTGATTTGACGATTCGTGCTTCGGTCAATAAACTCCGGCGCTGGATGAGGAGATGCAAGCCATTGATGAATGAGATACTGTCTACCGACTTTCATCCGAAGACAAAGGCATTTTCTGTGAGAGAGGTACGGCTTATTACCTATTATTTAGGAAAGCCGGGAGAGCTATAAATGCTGTAATAATTGAATCTCTAAATGATATAAACATAAAAAAGAACTACGGGAGACTGCACTTTCGCCAGCTCCCGTAGTTCTTTTTATATATCCATATATTCCTTGCGACTGTCAAAACAGGGACAAGCTTTATGAATCGAAGCACTAAGTTGATAATGCCCCATGATTTGCGCTTCCGGATACTGATGTTTGAGAATCGTCAACAAGTCAAGCAACGCAAAACGCTGCGCCTGCGTTCTCGTATCTGCCGGACGACCTTCTTCATCCAGCCCACCTTCATAACAGATTCCAATACTGTGCCGGTTGAATCCTCTCACATGCGCTCCCGGTTCCGATACCGGCCGGCAATGGTGAAGTTCCCCATTGCGGGTGATGTAAAAATGATAACCTATATCCTTGAAACCTCGTTGCAGATGACATTGTCGAAGCTGCTCTACGGTGAAGGGAACATTGCAGCGCGTTGCGCTGCAATGAATCACCAACAACTTAATCTCACGTGGGAGATAGCTTTCTTCTGAATTTTCCATATCGGTCAGCAGGAGATTAATGCCCCACACAGGACGTTACACCGATAGCCGAGATGATAGAAGTCGCGATAGTCACGATAAACTGGAGAATGTTTTTCCAAAGTTGCTTTTTCATACGAATTTAAATTAAAGAATAGATACTCATGCATTATAAACTATAAACTCAAGAACCAATCAACAACCGGTTGATTATGCCGCCGGGTCCGGAGCTTCTCCGCTGCCGGAGCCTCCTTGATTGTCGTTACCATCATCAGGAAGTGGATCTTTATCCGAATCTGCAGAAGAATCACTTTTATACAATGTATAATCCAGCGTCTTACACAGTTTGCGAAGATCACTTCCCGGATAAAAAAGCACTTTGCCCTTATCGATACACGATGCCTTGAATTCTTTTACCGTATCAGTAGGAGTACCCGTTTTGATACTCATACGGAAATTGCCCAGATCACCCATCTGTACGATGTTTCCTTCCTCCAGTACATTGACGATTTCGAGCAGGAACTCACCGATACAACCTTCCAATTCTCCTTTGGAGTAAGAAGAACGTTCGGTAATTCGTTTGCAGACTTCCTTGACCGTTACTTTGCGACCGCTGCGCGCCACTGCATAGTACTTCGGAGTTTCATCAGGTTTCAACAGGTTCTTGCGAGCCATGAGAGTGTAATTCTGTGCCATAAACTTTTAATTTTTAATTTCTAATTTTTAATTGTTTAATTCTCTTGTAATCGATTACATGACAAAAGTAATACATTGGAAAAGTGACATGACGCATAGTGACGTACACGGGCGCATAGATAAAAAGAAAAAACATTGGGAGATTTGTATCGAAACTTCCCAATGTTTGATTTCAATTATTGAGATGCTTTTTTCAAATCTCCCGATGTTTTTCCAATTCTCCAAAAGGACAAAAGGACAAAAAGACACCTATGACTGTTATTTATTCATCTTAGTATAAGAACCATGAGATACCTTGCTGATTTTTATTCCGTTAAGTGATTTTAGAAGACGTGTAACCTTACGAAGGTTGAAATCGTATTTTGCGCCAATCTGAATTGCTTCATCTGTAGTGAAGCTGTCAGGCAACTCATTGACGAAATTACGAATAATGTCCGGATTCTTCAGAGGACGGACCGCAGGAGCCGGCATGGATGAGTGTAACAGACGGCTGTGCTCGTAACAACATAGAACGATTTGAAGAGATCGTTCGAAATCGGCATCTATACAATAAATTTCGGAGGAGAGATCGGTTGCCTCAAATTGCCGGATGCGGGTCTGAATCATGCTGATACGCATCACCAGAAAAGCATAGCGCTTCACTACGGCTTGGAGGTCATCATTGCCCTCCATCGCTACCTCGGACAGCATACGTGAGAAAATCTCATTCAGACGGTTCCATTGCGGACGGGTGAAATGAAATAAAACAGGATGCGCCAGGCAGAAATTATATAGTTCGTAGACACGATGGGCAATCGGCTTGAAAGAGTCTTCCAATGAAATACAATCATCACCCATCTCTTTCCAGTGGGGAGCTTCACGGAAAGTGTAAGCCAGAATACGGCTGGGAAGTCCGTTCCCGTAACTGTTTAACAAACAGTCTATCTGTCCGGGAGTGCCCGTTAGAAGCAAAGCTAATTTGGGATAACGGATATAGATTGGGATGATACCGTTGGCTTTATAGGAAGAATCAATGTTTTCGTGCTCAAAAGCTTTGCGGAGCATATCATCGAAGTTACCACAATCCAGGTGATTGGCCGTGGAGAGCGTTTGGGCTTCCGTATCGAAAATGATACTTCCCTGCGAACCGTTGTCCTGCATCTGAATTTGCATACGGGTGTAACTGGTAGTGGCGGGAATGAATAACATTTTAAAAGGAGGTCTTTGAGGCTCTTCGGAACACGTTTCTCCTTTTTTCCTTTTCCGCTGACATTCTGCTTGCCAGGTATTGTGCGCTGTATGGTAGTTTTTTAACATGGATTCACTGGTAGACAGTATTTCAGTCTGTATTTCTTCCAATAGATAGCGTCCGGTTTGGGCAATGCTTTTACCGCTGCCGGCAGAAGAAAATATGACACTGAACAAATGGGGGGAATATTTTTTGTGGTTATAAATTCCGAAAGTTTGTGGAAGTGCCGCACTTAGTGCGGTAAGATCGGAAAGGAGGGAGATGTCTTGTTCGCGGTCGCTTGCGTCTTCAATGATACAGTCATTCAGTAGATCGGGAAGATTATTGTACAAATCGCGCGGGAATAAAGGTGTTCCTTTCCTGAATTCTTCTCCCAGCCAATAGGCTTCTTCGGTGCTATCGGAGTTTTCTAAAGTACCATAGGGGATTTTTGTCCTTATGTCCTTTTGAAAGGAAGAAGAGGTGGCTGTAGAGGAAGCAGGTGCGTGCTCGTTAACTTGCTTGTATCCAGATGATAAAACACTTGTCAATTCTTCGGGACGAAAATCTGTATGCTCGAAAAATGCAGTAAGCTCACGTAATATGCTTTCTTGCGGATAGTGTCGGCGGGAGGCTTCGCAGGCAAGTTTAAAGACGTTGGAATGACGTTGTCCGGCTGTCAGGGGATGGAGGAAAATATAGGACGAAATAAATTGGGCGATTTCTGCTTCAGACACGTTTTCCGGGGTATTATCCTGGAGAGGAAAGGGAGGAAGCACTTTATTTTCAGAGGAAACGTTTGTTTCCTCTTTTAGATGTGGTTCCAACACAAATGCCTGATAAAGACCGGCAACATATCCATTGGGCGAATAACTGAAATAACACAGACGACTTTCGTCCTTGCAGGCCGGATCACTCTCCAATCCCAGCAATTGATTGTAGTAACGGCTCACTAATTGCTGCCCTTCATGATGGCGGTTTTCGATACCTTCCACATAGGCGAAAACTTTCACTCCGTCGGTAGGACTTTCTATGGCCGCTACCGTGTGAGGATCTGCTGCACAACGTTGGATGACTTGAAGACGATCTTTTACATGATCGTAATCGAGCCCGACAATATGGCTGGGGAGGAGGAAGTTTTTGATGGCATGTGCTCCGTCAAAAGTACCTGCCGGAGTGAAACAGGGGAGCTGGCTCTTCAACTTCTGTGCCGCGGCATGGTCTCCTTCTGCATAGTATCGGCGGATAGCGTTTATAATAGAGGCATAGACCGGATGAATACACATAATGATGACTTCAAGGAAAGACATGACTTTGGGCTTTTTTGAATACACGTTCTCGTAAACCGAGACTTTGATTTCTTCTAAGGCTTTCATATAAAATTGTTTTTTGTAAGATTGAGTTACCTGACTATCAGATAACGGGAACAAAGGTCGGGATATTAAAAATAGGGTTGCTTCCCTATGTGAATAGTACTTGATAAAGCAAATAAAAACTGAAATATTATAAATTATTAATCATAGAATGACATGGCAAAAGAAAAACAGGAACCATACGAGTTTTTGAGCAATTTGGTATTGGCTTTAATGGATATGGATCGTATTTTCAGTAACAGTTTTTTTACGAGCGAACTTGATATCTCTCCCAAAACACTGAGTGAGATAAGACGGGGAGAGGATATGTGTATTTATCAGTATGTGCGCGTGATCCGGTGTATGACGGAGTATCTTCATTTAATCATCCGGATGGATATGTTGCTGAAGGAGTTAAGAACCGTATTAGCTTCCAATTGCGATTTGGTGGTTGCTACGGTTCCGCACCGTTTTCATGGAACTTGCCAACCGAAAGAGTGGGTGGTAGTGATGCAATGGGATGGGGTGAAATTGTGATTTCTACAGAAAATAGGGCATTTTTTCAATCTTTTTGCCTGAATCCTTTCTTTATTTAATTTTTTTTATATCTTTGCTTTCATATTGAGAAACACGGATAAAAACTCACTTATTTATTCATATAAACTTAATAAATTATGTTCAAAGCTCCTTTCTCATTTGACGGTCGTATTCGTAGAATCGAATACTTCTTGTCAGGCATTATTGGTGGTATAGTTTCTAGTATTGCATGGGCACTAGGCGTAGGTACATTTGTTTTGGGTGCTGCCAGCGGATCGGCCGGGGGATCAGTATTTGGTTTATTGATCGGTCTTGCTGCTATGATTGCATCTGTTTGGTTCTCTCTGGCACAGGGGGTGAAACGTCTGCACGACTTAAACAAATCCGGTTGGCTGATTTTGTTGTGCTGTGTGCCTATTGTTGGTTGGATTTTTGCATTGTACATGCTGTTTGCAGATGGCACGGTAGGTCCTAATCCTTATGGTGCAGATCCGAAAAACCGTATGCCGTATCAGGCACAACCTGCTTCTGTAAACGTGACTGTAAATGTTTCAAGAGAAGATGTAAAAGTTGACAAGCCGGTAGAAGCTGCTCCTGCACCTGCGGAAGCCCCTGTAGAAGAAGATAAAGAAAAGGCTGAATAATCTTATTAAAGAAGAAATAATAGAGCCTCCTGCGAAATTCGTTTTGCAGGAGGTTTTTTTGTTATTAACCTGTTTGTTATTCAATATTTTGTCTAAATTTGTAAGTGTAACATAATAAATAATGATTTGTAAGATGAAAGAGTATATTCCCAATCCGGTGGATACAGGACACATCCAACTCCCGAAGGAATTGGAATACCTGGTAGAAGAAATGGCTAAGAATGTTCATGAGGTCTGGTCGAAAACCAGAATAGAACAAGGTTGGACGTATGGCGAAAAGCGGGATGATGCATTGAAACAGCATCCGTGCCTGGTTCCGTATGAAGAATTGCCTGAAGAAGAAAAGGTATATGACAGAAATTCTTCAGTGGAAACCTTGAAACTGATAATGAAACTGGGGTTTAAGATTTCGAAGGATGAAAAATAGATGATGAATGATGGCAACAACCTTATTCAGAATTTATTTTTATCTTTGAAATCCATTATAAACAGAAAAAGAAATAGATATGAAAAAAGTAATTTGCAGTGAGAAAGCTCCGGGGGCTATCGGCCCTTATAGTCAGGCGATAGAAGCTAATGGTATGGTATTTGTGTCCGGTCAGTTGCCTATTGATGCCGCTACGGGACAGATGGCTGAAGGGATAGAAGGACAGGCTCGCCAGTCGTTGGAGAATATCAAACACATTCTTGAAGAAGCAGGATTGACAATGGGAAACATTGTCAAAACCACAGTATTTCTTCAGGATATGTCCCTGTTTGCAGGGATGAATGGCGTGTATGCCACGTATTTTGACGGAGCTTTTCCGGCACGTTCGGCGGTTGCCGTAAAAGCTCTGCCCAAGGATGCGTTAGTAGAGATTGAGTGTATCGCGGTTCGCTAACAAATCTGCGACAATGAAACTGCTGCCTCCTACAAAGATCAGATCTTTTGGGGGGCAGTTCTTTTTTGCCGCCTGTACAGCTTCTACAACAGTGGGGTAGGTGGTACCTTTCAATCCGGCTTCTTCTGCCAATGCCAATAGTTCATTTTCCGGAAGTGCACGTTTCACACTTGCTTTGGTGAAATAATAGGTGGCATCTTTCGGTAACTCTTGCAAGACACTGCTGATATCTTTATCGTTCACCATGCCAAATACGATGTGCAGCTCCTGGTTGAATTTCTGATGAAGGAAATCAAGATGTCCACAGACATATTTGATTCCATCTACATTATGTCCCGTGTCGCAGATGATATCCGGATAGCTGTGTACTTTCTGCCAGCGTCCCATCAGCCCGGTGAGTTTGCACACATCAGCAAAACCATTGAGATAGTCTTTGGGACAGATGCGATAACCTATTTTTGTCAGCTCTTCAAGAGCAGACAGGATGGTGAGGATATTTTCATGCTGGCAGAGACCGCTTAATTCCATAAAAAGACCTGCAGGAAACATTTCATTGACAATTCGGATAGCATCTTTTCTCTTGTCGAGTATTTTGTCTAATGCTTTAATGCTGTCTGCCGGATGCAGGAAAAGCAATATCTCTTTGGATTCTTGTGCGCTTTCAGATGGTTGGTGAGTCTCTTTTATCAAGTCTTGCAGGACATTATCCAGACGTTTTCTTAGTGCCTGCATTTCCGGATAAGGAAGCCAGTCTGTGGGATTATATGGGAAGATAGAATCTGCATAGTTGATAGGTGCATTCATTTCTTTTGCTTTCATGGTGAACACACGTTTAACGCTGCCTTTAGCTCTGCCAATGACTACCGGAACCCCTTCTTTGATAATGCCTGCTTTTTCTTTGGCTATTTTTGTCAGGGTATTCCCTAGATATTGCATGTGGTCAAAACTGATATTAGTGATGACACATAAATCGGGGTGAATGATGTTGGTGCAATCCAAACGTCCGCCCATTCCTACTTCGATAACGGCTACGTCTACTTTCTGGTCCGCAAAGTAGCGGAACGCCATGGCGGTAGTCAGTTCAAAAAACGAAGGATGGAGCGGTTCGAAGAATGAGCGGTGCTCTTCTACGAAGTTGACTACATATTCTTCCGGCATCATTTCTCCGTTGATGCGGATGCGTTCGCGGAAGTCGACCAAATGGGGGGAAGTGAATAAGCCTACCCGGTACCCTGCGGACTGTAATACGGCTGCGATAGTATGTGAGCAGGAACCCTTTCCATTGGTTCCGGCGATATGTATCGTTTTGAATTGTTGATGGGGATGCCCGAAATGTTCGTCTAATCGATGAGTAGTCTCTAAACCTGGCTTATATGCTTTGCTTCCTATTTGTTGAAACATTGGCGCACTCTCATATAAGTACTTTAAAGTGTTCTGATAGTCCATGTTTTATAATATTTAACTTCGGGCAATCTTTATTGCCCGCTAATTTGTTTATCTTTAGAACCGTCAATCTAACCGTAAATGCGGGGATTGGCGAATGAGATTGCAAATATCAACATTTAAATCTAAGAAATCATGGGAACTAAGAAAAATTTTGTGTTAGACACAAATGTTATTCTTCACGATTACAATTGCTTGAAGAATTTTCAGGAAAATGATATTTACCTCCCTCTTGTTGTACTCGAAGAACTAGATAAGTTCAAAAAAGGAAACGAGCAGATTAATTTCAATGCTCGTGAGTTCGTACGCGAATTGGATGTATTGACTAGCGACGAGCTTTTCTCCGAAGGAGTGAAGCTTGGCGAAGGATTGGGACGTCTGTTTGTGGTGACGAGCAATGTGCCGGCTACCAAAGTGTGGGAATCGTTTCCTATAAAGAAACCCGACCATTTGATTTTGGCGGCAACCGAATACCTGACCGGCAAGTATCCGAAAATGAAATCTATCTTAGTGACCAAAGATGTGAATCTGCGCATGAAAGCCCGTTCTATCGGATTGCTTTGCGAGGATTATATTACGGATAAGGTGGTAAATGTAGATGTGTTCGAGAAGTCGAATGAGATTTTTGAAAATGTAGATCCTGCATTGATCGACCGCATTTATTCTTCCAAAGAAGGTATTGACTTGAGTGAATTCGACTTTAAGGATTTGGTTCATCCCAATGAGTGTTTTGTGTTGAAGAGTGACCGGAATAGTGTATTGGCACGCTATAATCCTTTTACCCATTCTATTATCCGCGTGATGAAGGGTAAGAATTATGGAATCGAACCACGGAATGCGGAACAGAGTTTTGCTTTTGAGATTCTGAATGACCCGAACATCAAACTGGTAGCATTGACGGGAAAAGCAGGAACAGGTAAGACTTTGCTAGCTTTGGCTGCTGCTTTGGGCAAGCTGACTGATTACAAACAGATTTTGCTGGCACGTCCTGTTGTAGCGCTTTCTAATAAAGACATCGGTTTCCTTCCGGGAGATGCACAAGAGAAAGTAGCTCCTTATATGCAGCCATTATTTGACAACCTGAATGTGATAAAGCGTCAGTTTGCAACAAACTCTACCGAAGTGAAGCGTATAGAAGATATGCAGAAAAGCGAACAGCTGGTGATTGAAGCTTTGGCATTTATCCGTGGTCGTAGTTTGAGCGAGATGTATTGCATCATCGATGAAGCGCAGAACCTGACGCCGAATGAAATAAAAACAATCATCACCCGTGCAGGCGAAGGTACGAAGATGGTATTTACGGGAGATATCCAGCAGATTGACCAACCTTATCTGGATAGTCAGTCCAATGGTCTGGTATATATGATTGATCGTATGAAAGACCAGAATATCTTTGCACACGTCAATTTGCTGAAAGGTGAACGAAGTGAATTGAGTGAACTGGCAAGCAACCTGCTGTAGGAAATGAAGAATGAAAAATGAAGAATGAAGAATAAGCTGCGCTATTATGCTGCATAGTAAATTCTTCATTCTTCATTTTTCATTCTTCATTTGCCTTATTCTTTCTTTCCGAAATATTTAAGGAACTGTGTACGTTCAAATGTATTGACGCCTTTAATATCTTTGATATTCAGTTTGCCTTTGAATTGAGCTATATTTTCGAATCCTTTGCGTTCCATCCATGCAGAGAGGAAGCGGTTGGCTTCTCCAATAAATGCGTTTGTATTCAGATAGACTGCGCTACATACTTCTACGGCTGAAGCACCGGCAAGGATCGCTTTCACTACTGATTCAGCATTGGCAACACCACCGGAAGCTGCATAGTCGATCTTATCTACTACTGCAGATGCAATTCCAATCCAGCGGAGCGGATTGGCGAGGTCGGAAGCATTGCTGAATATTTCTCCTGACATATGCTCCATCTTTTCGATGTTGATGTCCGGCTGATAGAAGCGGTTGAAGAGAACAACTGCGGCTGCACCGTTGGCATACAACTGATCGATTAATACCACAGGATTGGTCAGGTTATCGCCCAGCTTCATGATAACGGGAATATTAACCGTCTGCTTGATGCGGCGGAGAATGTCGATGTGGCGTTGTTCGAATGAACCGTATGTATATTGCAGTTCTGATTGCAAGGCGAGGATATTGATTTCCAATGCGTCGGCACCAGCCTCTTCAATTTTCTTTGCAAAGTCGATCCATTCGGAATCAGTGTAGCAGTTGATGCTGGCAATGATAGGAATGGGGCATACCTTTTTGCTTTCTTTTATTAAAGTCAGGTATTCAGATAACTTGTGCTCACGGATATATTCTTCCAGATAGTCACTGGCTTCGGGATAGAATGCCGGGTCTTTCAGTTGATCTGCTTCCAGCATGATCTGTTCCTCAAACAGTGATTTCAGAACGATAGCACCGGCACCATCTTCGGCCAATTTTTTGTTTTTGCCGACACTGTTGGTCAGCCCTGAGCTACTGATGATGATAGGGTTTCTAAGAGAAAGCCCTGCGAAAGTAGTTTTTAAATCGGTCATAGCAATATGTTTTTTAATACTTATATCAATAATTTCTTTCTCCGAAAATCTTGCTTCCTACTCGTACCAGCGTACTTCCTGCGGCAATGGCTTCGTGATAGTCATGTGACATTCCCATTGATAGTTCGCGGAAGGTATCAGAGTGGGTGAACCAAGTTGTTTTTATCTCGTTAAAGAGTCTATTTAGTGAACAAAATTCCCGGTTGATTTGTTCAATACAATCGGTGTTGCTGGCCATCCCCATTAATCCGCAGATGCGCACATGAGTCAGCTCTTTCCATTCTCCGACATTCAGCATCTCTTTACATTCTTCGGGACTGAAACCAAATTTGGTTTCTTCCTGCGCAACGTGAATCTGCAACAGGCAGTTCACAGTACGTCCGGCCTTGACAGCTTGTTTGTTGACTTCGGCCAGTAGTTTATAACTATCAATTCCATGAATCATCGCTACGTATGGTATCATGTATTTGATTTTATTCGTTTGCAGGTGTCCGATAAAATGCCATTCGATATCTTTCGGCAAACTTTCGTATTTAGCTGTCATTTCCTGCACTTTGCTTTCTCCAAAAATACGCTGTCCCGCCTGATATGCTTCTTCTATCGCTTCGTTGGGATGGAATTTTGAGACAGCAACCAGCCGGACTCCTTGAGGGAGTTCGGCCAGCACTTGCTTTAAATTGTCAGCAATACTCATTGTAACTTATGCTTTTGACGGATCAAATTCCGGTTTGTCATTCGGTTCGGCGCTGTAAGGATATACATCCATGAGCGGAGTTTCGGATACCATACCGATCTGATAATCTGCCATGGTTCCTTTCATGCCCTCATCCAGCTTTTTCACTGCATCACGCAAGTCGGCAGCTTGTACCAATACTTGAGTGGAAGTCTTTTTTTCCGCACCGCTTTTTTCATCGAGCGTGATAAAAATAAGTTTGCATTTGAACCAGCGGTCGGCACTTTCTTCGTCACTGGGGAATAATTCGCTATAGTTGGCACGTTTGATGTCCGAAACGGTAAATTCTCCGGAGATAAACGGAGTCATTTCTTCGATAATCCGTGCTTCTGCTTCTGTAAAGCTGAGTGCATCAACAAGATAAGGTTCAGTTACTTTCTTCTGCATTCCGTTTTCCATTACTTTCTCATAACGGATCTTGCACTCAAACCATGTATGCATTGCCATAATTTTCTTCCTTTTTAATTAATTGATTCATGTAAATTGCCTACAAAGATAAACAAAATACCAAAGTAAGTGCCGAAAGATTTTTATTTTCTTTTATGCAGATTTTTTAGTTCAAATGAAAGCATGACACGGAAAAGTCCGATGATGAGGAAAGTAAAAGAAATCATGTAGACTGCGTAGAGTGCTCCTATGGCGGGTTGCCATAATATTAAAAGGGAACACAGAATGGCAAGGATACCGAAAGCCATGTACCAGCCCCAGTCGCGGGTTCCGTAACGTTTCAAGTCGATGGAATAGCCGGTGGAGGAGAAGCCGCGGAACATAAGCCAGAAGGCTATGATAAAAGGAATGACTTCCATGCTGACCATTGGGTAGGCAATCAGGTAGATACCCAGAACAAGGTCGATCAGTCCGCCTACGATATACCATCCCCAGCTCGGGACACCTTTCCGGTTGCTAAAAGCGAAGATAATTTCTAAAATACCGCTTATCAACATCGATACGCTGAAAATGATACTTAAAGCTACATAGGTGCTCACGGGTGAGAACATGAGCCAAAGGGCTACAATGATATACACGATTCCCAAAAGAAGAGAGGTCCACCAATTTTTTACTGAATGTTGAATCTCATTGAATACAGTTTCCATACATTTTATATTTTAAATTGAATACTAGGGTGATTTCGTTGTGGAATAACAAATTCAATTTAGAAAAGGTTTTCCGTGAACATATTTGGGGGAATCGTTGTTTCCTATATAAAGTAAATTTTAAATATAGATGCATTATGGCAACAACAAATTTCAAAGGACAACCGGTGAAACTAATCGGTGAATTTATACAAGTAGGTAAGGTAGCTCCTGACTTCGAGCTGGTAAAAACAGATTTATCTTCTTTCTCTCTGAAAGATTTAAATGGTAAAAATGTGATTTTAAATATTTTCCCCAGTCTGGATACCAGCGTATGTGCAACCTCTGTACGTAAGTTTAATAAGATGGCTGCCGGACTGAAAGATACGGTAGTATTGGCTATCTCTAAAGACCTTCCTTTTGCGCACGGTCGTTTCTGTACAACGGAAGGTATTGAAAATGTAATTCCACTGTCTGATTTCCGCTTCTCTGATTTCGACGAAAGTTACGGAGTGCGTATGGCAGATGGTCCGTTAGCAGGACTTTTGGCCCGTGCGGTAGTTGTGATTGGCAAGGATGGCAAGATTGCTTATACGGAACTTGTTCCTGAAATTACCCAGGAGCCTGACTATGACAAAGCCTTAGCTGCTGTAAAGTAATATAGAATATGGAGTATTAAGTATTAACTATTAGTTGCAGCTAATAAACGAATACGGCTAATACTTAATACTGCTACTTATCTTAAAGATTTTGACCTAATGGGAACTGGTAAAAAGGCTTGGTAAACTGCCAAGGCTCCGTTCTTGTTAGGTTGTGTTTTTTCTACACTAAACCTCAATTATCATGAACAAGATGAAAACTCTATTCATCACCCTGCTATGTATGGGTGCTGGAACCCTGTCGGCTCAAACTGCCGATAGTACACAAACTTCTCCCTGGACAAAAGAAGGATTTGCCGGACTGAAACTGACACAGGTGAGCCTGACTAACTGGGCTGCCGGAGGTGATAACTCTGTTGCCTTTGACTTGCAGGGCACTTATCAGATTGATTATAAGAAAGGAAAACATTTGTGGAATAATCGTATTGAACTGGCTTATGGATTGAATAAGACCGGTGACGACGGAACCAGGAAGGCTAATGATAAGATTTATTTGAATACGAATTATGGCTATGCTATTGCCAAAAGTTGGTATGCCAGCGCATTCGCCACTTTCCAGACGCAGTTCTCTCCCGGATATGACTATTCTGTCAATAAGGATGTTGCTATCTCCGAATTTATGGCTCCCGCTTATTTGACTACCGGTTTGGGTTTTACTTATGATCCCGGTAAGATATTTACCGTTGTATTGTCTCCTGCTGCATGGCGCGGAACATTTGTTCTCAATGACCGTCTCTCGGACGAAGGAGCTTATGGAGTAGACCCGGGCAAACACCTGTTATCCAGCTTCGGTGCTAACTTGAAAGGGGAAGCCAAATATGAATTTTTGAAGAATATGACAGTATATTCGCGTTTGGATTTATATTCCGATTATCTGCACAAGCCATTGAACATAGATGTGAACTGGGAAGTGCAAATAAATATGATTATCAATAAATGGTTTTCAACCACGCTCACTACTAACCTGATGTATGACGATGATGTGAAGATTGTACAAAAGGATGGTACCAAAGGATCTCGTGTACAATTTAAAGAGATCTTGGGAGTGGGTGTTCAGTTCAATTTCTAAGGATTGGTTTTTAAGTATTAGGTATTAAGTATTAGTCATGGTAATACTTAATACCTAATACTTATTATTTCTTCTTCTTCTTCAGTCCCTTATAAGCCAGGAATCCGATGACCAATACCACCACTGCTATAATGACATAGCCGATTTCGTGGCTGTATGTGGTTGCCATTACATAGACGTCATTAGTGGTTTTGAGGTCTGTAAACCGGTAGATCAGGTATCCGAGTAGAGCCAATATACTGTTCCATATCGCAGCGCCGAGAGTGGTGTAAAGTAGGAAAGGACCTAATTTCATGCCGGCTAATCCTGCGGGAATACTGATAAGTTGGCGTACAGCCGGAATGAGACGGCCAAAGAAAGTGGAGGCTGCACCGTGCTTTCTGAAATATTCTTCTGCATGGTGTACTTTTTCCTCGTCAATAAGGCACATGTGCCCTAAACGGCTGTTGGCGAATTTATAGACAATAGGACGACCCAGCCAACGCGCCAGGTAATAATTTACTAATGCACCGATATCTGCTCCTATGGTGGCAAATAGGACCACGAGAAAGATATTCATACTGTCGTCTGCCATAGCTTTCCATGCGGCAGGTGGCACTACGGCTTCCGAGGGGAAGGGAATAAAAGAACTTTCGATAGCCATAAAAATGGTGACTACCCAATAGTTCAAATTTTCTAATACCCATTTAAGAAGTTCTGCTACTGATTCCATGTTTTTTGAGGATAGAATTTATTAATCTGATTTATTTTTTCCCTTTCTTCTTTTTCTTATTCTCTTTTTTCATGCGTTCCCACACTTCCTTGAGAGTTCTTTCATCTTCCTCTCTATGTTCGGGACTATTTAACAGATCCAGAATCATATCTTCTTCCAGTGGATGTTCACATTCTTTGTTGTATTTAAAGAAGTTGTCGATTTCACCGTGCATGAGGCAAAGCACACTCAATTTCTCCGTCACATCTTCGTATTTCGGATTCATCTGGTACGCTTTTTCAAAGTATTCTTTGGCTTCTATCAGATAGTCACTTTCCGAATAAGCAGAGGCGATCATATACCACATTTCTATGTTAGAGTTAATCTCTATCGCTTTTTCGAAAGACAAGGCTGCTTCGTCTTCCAGCTCCTCTGCCAGATATAGTTTTCCCTCTGTCAGATAAATCAATCCTTCATTCGGGTTTATCTCTTTGGCTTTCTCGCAGAGCTGATGTGCTTCTTCATATCTTTCCAGATGAGACAGGGCGAAGGCTTTGCTGGTATATGTGTCTATTAATAGGACAGACTGTCTGTCTCCGTCTTCTTCAAAACGTGCGATTACTTTGTCGTAATAGTCATCGGCTTTCTGCCATTCTTCTTTATTGCCGTAGGATATTCCCATGAACATATAACCCAGTTCAGGGGGGATGGATTTAAGTTCGATCGCTTTTTGGTAATTCTCGATGGCATCATCCGAATTGTTCAGATAGAAAAAACAATGCGCTTTATAAGCGTAGGCTTCTCCACACTGATCGTCGGCTGCCAACGCAAAATCACAGGCTTCGATGGCTTTGTCTATTTGTTCCTGAACAAAGTAACATTTCACCAGCCCCATCCAGTAGGAAGGGTTGAAAGGGGATTTGTCGATGAGCTTGTTGTAATAGATGATGGCCGATTCTACTTGGTGGGTCGATGCCAGATAATCGGCTGTGAGGGCCATATATTCTTCATCTTCGGCATAACGCGATTTACCTCGGTCGAGCCATTCTTTGGCTGCGTCCGGGTATCCCATGTCCAGATAGAGAAATACGACATCAATGATTGTTTCCAGTTCGTCGGCATCCGCTATCGTACTTAATAGCCATTGGGCTTCTTCCAGTTTTCCTCCATTCAGCAATAGTTCGGCTTTCAGCAGTTTCACTTCCGAGTCAAAATCTTCGGTGATGGAATCTGCTACTTTCTTTGCTTTTTGCAGTTTTTGGGTGTCCAGGTAGAGATAGGCTTGTTCGATGAGTAAAGCTGTATTTCCCGGATGTATCTTAAGTCCGTAGGTGATTACTTCTTGTGCTTCTTCAAATTTCCGTTCGGAGGCATACCAGTCGGCGATGTCGGCCAGTTGGTCAGCATCCAGATAAAGTTGTCGGTTTTCTGCTTTTGCTTCTTCGTAGTTTGTGATAAGTGTGGCTAGTTGCTTTTTTGCTGATGGTGAGTTCTTTCTACCCATTTTTATTAATTTTGTTCACCACAGATTACACGGATTAACACAGATTAGAGAAATAAAGAATAAAAATCTGTGTTAATCCGTGTAATCTGTGGTGAAAGGTTATTTATTAATCTTCCCCCACGTATCTTTCAACCCTACTGTGCGGTTGAAAATCAGTTTTTCCGGGGTTGATTCTTTGTCGATATTAAAGTAACCGATCCGTTGGAACTGCAGGTAGGAGAGTGTAGGCAGGGTAGCTGCGAACTTCTCTATGTAGCAGTTGGGCAGAACTTTCAATGAGTCCGGATTGATGATTTCTTTCATGGCTTCCAGTGCTTCGCAATTTTTAGCTTCGCGGATGGCAGCCAGTTCGTCGCGCGGGTTTTCCACTTTCCACAGGCGGTCGTACAAACGTACTTCTGCTTGCAGGCAGTGATTGCAGCTTACCCAATGGAGCGTGCCTTTCACCTTACGGTTTGCGTCCGGCATACCGCTACGGGTATTAGCGTCATATTCACAATATACCTCTGTTATTACGCCGTTTTCGTCTTTCTTGCAACCGGTGCATTTTACGATATAGGCATTTTTGAGGCGTACTTCCTGTCCCGGTGTCATGCGGAAATATTTCTTGGGAGCGTCTTCCATGAAGTCTTCACGTTCCATCCACAGTTCACGGCTGAATTCGATCAGGTGGCTTCCTGCTTCCGGGTCTTCCGGGTTGTTGATTGCTTCCAGTTCTTCAACCTGTCCTTCCGGATAGTTGGTGATGATTAGTTTAACCGGGTTGATCACTGCCGATACACGGGTGGCACGGCTGTTCAGGTCGTCCCGAACGGAGCTTTCCAACAGGGCGATGTCGTTCAGGGCATCGTATGTGGTATATCCGATTTTATCAATAAATTTATGAATAGACTCCGGCGAATAACCGCGACGGCGGAAACCACAGATAGTCGGCATACGGGGGTCGTCCCATCCGTTTACTAGTCCTTCTTTCACCAGTGTGAGCAGGTTACGTTTGCTCATCAGGGTATAGCTTAGGTTCAGTTTGTTGAATTCAGTCTGACGAGGACGGTTGTCGTTCAGGTCTTTTCCTTCTTTCAGCCAGTCGATGAAGAGGTCGTAAAGAGGACGGTGTACCACAAATTCGAGTGTACACAGCGAGTGAGTTACTCCTTCGAAGAAGTCACTCTGTCCGTGAGCGAAGTCATACATCGGATAAGCCTTCCAGGTAGTACCTGTACGGTGGTGCGGGTGTTTCACTACACGATAAATAATCGGATCGCGGAAGTGCATATTCGGGTTGGCCATATCAATCTTGGCACGGAGCACCATAGCACCTTCTTCGATCTCTCCGCTATTCATTTTCTTAAAAAGTTCGAGGCTTTCTTCGATAGGACGATTGCGGTAAGGGCTTTCCACACCCGGTTGGGTAGGAGTACCTTTTTGCTGTGCGATCAGTTCGGAGCTTTGTTCGTCAATATATGCTTTTCCCTCCTGGATCAGGCGGATAGCGAAGTCCCATAATTGTTGGAAGTAGTCGGAAGCGTAGTATTCGTTTCCCCACTGGTAGCCCAACCATTGAATATCTTCTTTGATAGCTTCTACATATTCCACATCTTCCTTGGTCGGGTTTGTGTCGTCGAAACGAAGGTTACATACACCGCCGTGTTTTTCTGCGATGCCGAAATCAAGGCAAATAGCTTTGGCATGGCCGATGTGAAGGTAACCGTTAGGTTCGGGCGGGAAGCGTGTCTGCACTTTTCCACCATTTTTACCTTCTTTCAAGTCTTTCTCTACTGCCTGTTCAATAAAGTTCAAGCTTTTCTTTTCGCCTGCTTCTTCGTTTTTAATATCTGTCATAACGGTTAATGTTATCTGTATTTAGGCTACAAAAGTAGGACATTTTTTTTATTTAACCGGAATATAACCGCTCTTTTTTATAATGTCCTGTCCGTCGGACGAGAGAATAAACTGAATCAGGGGGGAGACTTGTTCCTTATTTTTTACATTGTAGTAGTAATAAAGCGGGCGCACGATGGGGTAGGTCTTATTGGTGGCGTTCTCTACCGTAGGCGTGGCATAGTGGGTGCCGTCGTATGATACGGAAAGCGTTTTGACACGGGGAGATACGTATGCCAGTCCGACATATCCGATGGCTCCTTTGGTCTGGCTGACAGACTGGATGATGGCACCCGTTGCCGGCATGGAAAGGCTGCTTGCCATGTAGTTTTTATTTTTTAGTACGCTCTCTTTGAAAAATTCGTAAGTACCGGACGATGTTTCGCGCGAGTAAACCACTATTTTGCGATCGTCTCCGCCTACCTGTTTCCAGTTGTTTATCTTCCCCCGGAAAATGTCTTCCAGTTGTTGGCGGGTCAGCTGCTTTACCGGATTGGAGGGATGCACCACCACGGCAAGGGCATCGTAGGCTACAATCACTTCGTCTACTTCTTCTCCGGCTCCTTTTATTTTCATCTTTTCGCTGAACTTGATCGGGCGGGAAGCCATTGCGATGTCCGTTGTATGATCCATTAAAGCGGAGATACCTACACCGGTTCCGCCACCGGTCACTGTGACACGGGCCTCCGGATGCTGGTTCATAAACCGCTCTGCTGTCTGTTGTGCGACAGGCAGTACCGTATCGCTACCTTTAATACGTTGTGCGTTGGCACCGAGCGAGAGTAAGGAAAGGGCGATTAATAAGTTTCTTCTCACTTTCATATTTCTTCGTTTTATTAACGTTGCAAATTAAGCAATCGGATATTACATTTTCATTTCATCCGGAGTGGAAATGGTACTTGTAACACAAACGTAACATGATTGAAACATTTCCTTCAAACGTTAGTCACACCTCCTTAATAAAGAGATGCTTTCTTTGCATCAGAAATCATAGCAGGTATATGAAAAAGGTATTTGAAAAGATTATAGAAGGAATGTTGACTTGTAGCGGCTTTGTGACAAGTATTACTATTCTGCTGATTGTACTCTTCCTTTTCACTGAAGCTTTCGGGCTGTTCAAGAGTAAAGTGATTGAAGAGGGATATGTGTTGGCGCTGAATAAGAGCAACAAGGTCAGCGTGTTGAGCCCCGCACAGATAAAAAATGTTTTTGACGAAGAGATTACAAACTGGAAGGAACTCGGTGGGGAAGATCTCCCTATCCGGGTTTTTCGTTTGGAAGATATAACACAGTATTATACGGAAGAAGAGTTGGGACCTGCTTATGAATATGCAGGCGATAAGATTACGGAGCTGGTGGAGAAAACACCCGGCATCGTAGCTTTTGTTCCGCAGAAGTTTATTGTTCATCCGGACGCGGTACATTTCATTGAGGATAACACTATTTCCGTAAAGGATGTATTTGCGGGTGCCGAATGGTTTCCTACGGCTACTCCGGCTGCTCAATTCGGCTTTTTGCCGTTGATTACCGGGACGTTGTGGGTGAGCCTGTTTGCCATCCTTTTTGCTTTGCCGTTCGGGCTGTCGGTTTCTATCTATATGTCTGAAGTGGCAAATCCGAAAGTGCGGAACTGGCTGAAACCGATTATAGAACTGTTGAGTGGTATTCCTTCCGTTGTTTATGGCTTTTTCGGATTGATTGTCATTGTTCCGTTGATTCAGAAATTGTTTGATCTTCCGGTAGGAGAGAGTGGCTTGGCGGGAAGTATCGTACTGGCTATTATGGCATTGCCTACTATTATAACGGTGACGGAAGACGCGATGCGCAACTGTCCGCGTGCAATGCGGGAAGCGAGTCTGGCATTGGGCGCTTCGCAATGGCAGACGATATATAAGGTAGTGATTCCTTATTCTATTTCGGGGATTACATCCGGTGTGGTACTCGGTATCGGACGTGCTATCGGGGAGACGATGGCAGTATTGATGGTGACGGGTAATGCGGCTGTGATTCCGACAACGATCCTTGAGCCTTTGCGTACCATTCCGGCTACGATTGCAGCCGAATTGGGAGAAGCTCCTGCGGGAGGACCTCACTATCAGGCGTTGTTCCTGTTGGGTGTAGTACTGTTCTTCATCACATTGATTATCAACTTTAGTGTGGAATATATTTCCTCTAAAGGATTAAAACGTAGCAAATAAGATGGAAATACGGAGTAATAATAAAGCTAAACACCGTTCGCAGAAAGTTGCTTTCGGGATTTTCCGGCTGTTGAGCCTTTGCATTGTACTGATATTGTTTGCAATTCTGGGATTTATCGTCTATAAAGGAATCGGCGCTATCAGTTGGGATTTTATCACTTCGGCTCCTACGGACGGAATGACAGGTGGCGGTATATGGCCGGCCATTGTCGGTACTTTCTATCTGATGGTGGGGAGTGCGCTGTTCGCCTTTCCGATAGGGGTGATGAGCGGAATTTATATGAATGAGTATGCGCCGAAAGGTAAGTTGGTACGCTTTATCCGGGTGATGACCAATAACTTGAGCGGTATTCCTTCCATCGTATTCGGATTGTTCGGTATGGCACTGTTTGTCAATTATATGGGATTTGGTGATAGTATTTTGGCCGGTTCTTTGACATTAGGTTTGCTTTGTGTACCTTTGGTCATTCGGACAACGGAGGAAGCTCTGAAAGCCATTCCCGACAGTATGCGTGAAGGTAGCCGGGCCTTGGGGGCAACGAAGTTGCAGACGATCTGGCACGTCATTCTGCCGATGGGGATGCCGAACATTATCACAGGGTTGATTCTTGCCTTGGGACGTGTTTCGGGAGAGACGGCACCGATTCTGTTTACTTGTGCCGCATACTTCCTGCCACAACTGCCAACGGGTATTTTCGATCAGTGTATGGCATTGCCTTACCATTTGTATGTGATTTCCACGAGTGGAACGGATATGGAGGCACAATTGCCGCTGGCTTATGGTACGGCATTGGTGTTGATTATGATTATCCTGTTCGTGAATCTGCTGGCCAATGCATTGAGAAAGTATTTTGAGAAAAGAGTAAAAACAAACTAGATTAGTATATGGATACAGTGAAAATAGATGCGCGTGATGTGAACTTTTGGTATGGAGATTTTCATGCATTGAAGGGTATCAGTATGCAGATTGAGGAAAAGTCGGTTGTCGCTTTTATCGGACCGTCCGGTTGCGGTAAGTCTACTTTCCTCCGGCTTTTCAACCGGATGAATGATTTGATTCCTGCTACCCGTCTGGAGGGAGAAATCCGTATCGACGGACATAATATATATGCGAAAGGGGTGGAAGTGGACGAACTCCGCAAGAATGTAGGAATGGTGTTCCAGCGTCCGAATCCTTTTCCGAAAAGTATATTCGAGAATGTAGCTTACGGACTTCGTGTTAATGGAATAAAAGACAATGCTTTTATTCGCCATCGTGTGGAGGAAACATTGAAAGGGGCGGCTCTTTGGGATGAGGTGAAAGATAAGTTGAAGGAGTCGGCTTATGCATTGTCCGGCGGACAGCAACAGCGGCTTTGTATCGCCCGTGCGATGGCTGTCTCTCCTTCGGTATTGCTGATGGATGAGCCTGCGTCTGCACTCGACCCTATTTCTACGGCTAAGGTGGAGGAGCTGATCCATGAATTGAAGAAGGATTATACGATTGTAATCGTTACGCATAATATGCAGCAGGCAGCCCGTGTCAGTGATAAGACGGCGTTTTTCTATATGGGCGAAATGGTGGAATTCGATCAGACGAAAAGGATATTCACCAATCCGGAGAAAGAGGCTACCCAGAATTACATAACGGGACGCTTCGGGTAATTCGTGAAATCCGTGCCTGAAATTTATTTCTGAAATGTCATTAGCAAAATATTAATCATTTATATATAATAGACTATGGTAAAGTTTATAGAATCGGAACTTATCCTATTGAAGAAGGAAATTGATGAAATGTGGACCTTGGTGTACAACCAGCTTGACCGTGCCGGAGAGGCTGTGTTGACCCTCGACAAGGAGTTGGCTCAACAAGTGATGGTTCGCGAGCGTCGGGTGAATGCTTTTGAATTGAAGATAGATAGCGATGTGGAAGACATCATTGCATTATATAATCCGGTGGCGATTGACCTCCGTTTTGTATTGGCTATGCTGAAGATCAATACGAATCTGGAACGCTTGGGCGACTTTGCGGAAGGTATTGCCCGCTTTGTACTTCGTTGCAAAGAGCCGGTGTTGGATGCGGAATTATTGAACCGTCTTCGTCTGGCAGAGATGCAGGCAGAAGTGTTGTCGATGCTGGAACTGGCGAAGCGTGCCTTAAATGAAGAGAGTAATGATCTGGCAGCGGGAGTGTTTGCCAAGGATAATTTGCTGGATGAAATCAATGCGGATGCGACAGGTATTCTTTCTGACTATATCATCGAACATCCGGAAGCTGTACATACCTGCGTAGATTTGGTTAGTGTGTTTCGTAAACTGGAACGTTCGGGAGACCATATTACCAATATTGCCGAGGAGATTGTTTTCTTCATTGACGCCAAAGTGTTAAAACATCGTGGCAAAACGGACGAAAACTACCCGGAAAAGTGATTTTTTGCGGATTTTTAAACAGAAATTAGGGCTCCTTAAAAAATTATCCTATATTTGTCACCTATAACGGACAAGTTACAGGAGATTTTGCTTCAAATGATAATAAATCCAAAGAATTTTCAAAAAGATGTTATATGACATGTTTTATAATTTGGATAGTATCGGTAAAACCGCCTATATTTGCACCGTTATCCTGAAAACAATCTTTTTACCTTAAAAAAAAACTAA
>OGDN01001443.1_pt1 | contig 38951 bp, 49 predicted proteins | sample 1570271 | NCBI WGS metagenome assembly OGDN01 (sample SAMEA4384481, study PRJEB24528) | human gut metagenome | reverse complement strand
TTGCATCACCGTTAAATTTTTCAGCTTTTAAACTGATCATCGTAAAAATACAATAGTTTTCACATTTTTATGATAATTTTCATATTTTGATGACGGAATGGCTTATCCTCTATAAATACAGAACTCCGAAATCCAATAATATGTGTCGCATTATAGATATTATTTGTCGCATTAGCTTAAAAACTGAAACTTGGTAAAATACCAAGGCCCGGCTTATAAACTAATGCGATATAATCGTATTTAAACTAATTTCTAAATCCCGGTTTACAAAAGAAATGAACCTTTTTATAATATGAAATATGACAAATTCAGATATCGCGCTGGTGCGCCTCTACTATGAAACATACGGCCTGAGTGAAGAAGAAATCGCTCGGGACCTTAATATGTCGCTAGTAGTTGTCAAGTCCCTGGTAAGTGAGAAACAGTATGTTCCGGCAGTTCAAAAAATGGACCAGGACAAACGTGCTATTCTCATGGAAAGGGATATTGACAGGCAGCTGCTATTGGCGCCATTGTACGCAAGAACTGAAGTATGCCTACTGGGCAAGATTTATGACTGTGCGCAGCGGATAGACGTCGAAGAAGATGGGGAACTGGCCACCAAAAAGCTAGCGGATCTGTCTAAGGCGTATTCCACGCTTAAAAGTTCTGCAGCGCAGTGGAAAATGGATGACCTTGCGGGACAGCAAGGAGTGGCTATCCAGATTCTTAATTCGCTGTAGTAGGTCTACCCATGGTAAAGACGATAACCATACCGCATAACTTTAAGCCCCGGCCCTATCAGAGGGGCCTATACAACTGTCTTAATGACGGTTGCAAGAGGGCTATTGTGGTAATGCATCGTCGTGCCGGGAAAGACAAAGTTTGCATTAATATAATGGCCCGTGAGGCGTTTAAACGCCGTGGCTCATATTTCTATATCCTCCCCTATTTTACGCAGGCGCGAAGAATTGTGTGGGAAGGCCTGGACAAAGACGGATTTCGTAATATTGACCACTTTCCAAGAGAGCTGATAGCTCGCCGTGATAATCAGCAAATGACACTGGAACTGGTCAATGGATCTTTTGTCCGATTTCTTGGTTCAGATAATATTGACTCTATCGTAGGTACTAACCCCGTTGGAGTTATTTTTTCAGAATTTTCTCTTCACAAAGTGGAAGCGTGGAACTACTTGCGTCCCATTTTGATAGAGAATGATGGATGGGCGCTCTTTAATGGCACGCCTCGCGGAAAGAACCACATGTACCGCCTATGGCTAGCCGCGCAGCATGACCCTAAATGGTATACCGATATGGAAACCATAGAGGATACAGGGGTTATGACCGCGGAGCAGGTCGAGGATGAAATCCGCAATGGTATGCCACGCGCCCTGGCAAGACAGGAGTTCTATTGTTCATTTGACGCGGCCATGACCGGTGCCTATTATGGCGAAGCGATGGAATGGGCCGACGCGGATGGACGTATAGGACAAGTGTCTTGGGACCCGAACCAGCCAGTCCATACGGCTTGGGACCTGGGAGTGGATGATACGTTGGTGATTATCTGCTTTCAACAACTGGGCAATGCCATTCATGTAATCGATTTGGTGCATGACAATGGTAAAGGGCTGGAGTTTTACGTTAAGCAGCTCCGGGAGAGGCCGTATGCGTACGGTTATCATATCCTCCCGCATGATGTGCGTGTACGTGAACTTGGTTCGGGCTTGTCTCGGCTCCAGACACTGTATTCACTTGGTCTGCAGAACATTGTGATAGCAAACCGCATCGCAATTGAAGAAGGCATTCACACGGCTCGTTCACTCTTGGCGAGATGCCACTTTAATCAGGCCAGGTGCGAGCGCCTTATTGAAGCATTGAAACAGTATCGTGCTTCATGGGACGCTCAAAAAGAGGTATATGGCGCGCCAATCCACGACTGGGCAAGCGACTTTGCGGATGCGTTTCGCATGCTCGCAATAGCCCTTCGGGATAATCAGATAAGCAGTGCGGAGTCGAGACCTTTGCAAGCACTTGGGTCTAATTATGACCCAGTTAAAATCAATGACCGGGAGTACCGGCGTCGCGTGTACGGGGATAACGCGGAGCTCTCACAACCACTTCCGGTTGTTGAGTACAGTTCCTCGGCCTGGGGTGCGGTATGAGTGCTGCATCAGGGGGTATCTTAACCTACTCCAGGCCGAAGAACGCCCACAATGAAGCGGAACGTCAACAGGTCAACATGGAAAAGACTATTGACGATTTTGATAACTCAATCGAAAACCAGGTCAGAAAGGCCCAGCGAGTAGGAACAACATTAATCGGGTATGACCGAAATGCTCCAACTCCAAAACGGCCTCCGACTACGAGGGCATAGCCATGGGTGGTGGCGGTGGATTCCTTGGTCTTGGTGGTAGCAAAAAGCCAGATACCAGTGCTTATGAACGGCAGCTGGCAGAACAGCGTGCTGCGACAGAAAAAGCTGAAAGAGAAGCGGCAGAACTGAAGGCCAGTCAGAATGCAGCAGAAGAACGGCGTAAAGCTGGTCGTGGCTCCCTTTTGGCCACTGGCACCCAGGGCGACGAAACAACTACGGCCGTAAAGCGTAAAACTCTCTTGGGAGGGTAAATTGGCTACAAACATCAAAGGATTTTTCCCTCATTATTCTACCAGATTTATTGACTCTTCTGGTACAAGACGGGAGCTCTCAAACACAGATTATGCGGCTCAAAAAGCCACATTAGGAGAGCATACTGTTGTTGGTAATTACAACACCAAAACCGGAGAGTCACAGTGGGAAAATATGGGGTCTGTATTGTGGTCACTTGCCAAAGACCCGACGGCCAAAGCTGAATCCCAGACTACTTCTTCTTCCCCTGATCAGCGTCGCAAAGATCAATATCAGCAGTTGCGGCCCACTGGTGAAGGTGATATGACCAAGCAGACCGTAAAGCGTAAAACGCTTTTGGGTGAGTAATATGGAAGTTCCTGCGCGTGTACGAGTATGGCGAAGCAAATTCGCTCAAATGGAGGCGGACAGAAGCGTATTCAATTCCCATTGGGATGAGATTGCGCGAGTGGTTGCGCCTGACTCTGCGCGCTTTACTTCTGATTACAATACCGAAGGAGAAAAGCGTAGAGGCGAGTTGTATGACTCAATAGGTCAGGCGTGTAATGAACGCCTGGCTGCGGGGTTCTATAGCTTGCTTACAAGCCCTACACAGAAGTGGTTTGAGCTCAATACAAACAATCCTGAAGTAGATAACGACTATGACGTGCAGTTGTGGCTCCATGAGGTGAGCTCTCGCATGTTTATCGAAATGGGAAGACCACAGTGCGGGTTTATCACGGCTATTCAAGAAGTTTATCACTCTCTTGGTGCTTTTGGTAATGGTATTATATTCGTGACAGAAAGCCCGAATCTGTCTTTGCTTCAGTTCAATTCTTTGCCATTGCAAGAGTGCTATTTTGGAGAGTCTTCTGGTAACAAGGTAGACACTTTGTTCCGGAAGTATAAGCGTACAGCGGCTCAACTTGTCCATACGTTTGGGCTTGAGCGATTGTCTGAGCGGACACAAAAGCTGTATGAATCAAACAATATTTCTGAAAAGATCGATATTCTGCATGTCATTGAGCCTGTGCAAGCAATAAATGGCAAGCCGTTTAGAACGGCATATATTGAATTGCAGAATAATCACATTATCTCTGAAGGCTCGTATGATGAATGCCCCTTTGCTATAGGGCGCTTTTATAAAACATCGTATGAGACCTATGGGAGAGGCCCAGGATCTACTGCTCTGGCGGACCTTAATGTTTTGCAGCAGATAGACAAAACAGTGCTGCAGGGCGCCCAAAAAATGGTTGACCCGCCGCTCATGGTTCCAGATCAAGGGTTTATTGGCGCTATTCGAGTGGCTCCTGGCGCTATTTCATATTTTCGTCAAGGTCTCAGTGCCGAAGACAGAATTGTGCCTTTGCAGACAGGCGGAGTACCGCAACTGGGTGAAGATCTTGCCCAGGGGCGTCGTAATCGTATTCGAGAAATGTTTTACGTAGATCAACTCCAGATGTCTGAAGGGCCTCAAATGACGGCCACCGAGGTCCTCCAGCGGGCGGAGGACCGGATGCGGCTACTGGGTCCAGTGGTTGGGCGTGCACAGGCCGAATTACTGGGCCCCCTCCTGGAGCGGGTGTTCGGGCTTATGTTACGTGCTGGACGTTTGCCCGAACCCCCTCAAATTTTGTTACAGCCAGATGTGAAGCTCCGTATTACATATCAATCGCTCATGTTCAAAGCGCAAGAGCAGACGGAAGCAAATGGCTTATTGCGTGTAGCTCAGCTTATTTCACCTTTTATGGCCGCAGACCCAACAGTTATGGACGTATTTAATACTGAAGTAATTGCTCGGCGACTTGGTCAAGTGTATTCTCTCAATCCTCAGTTCTTCCGCTCGCAAAGAGAAGTATCTGAGATACGGCAGCAAAGGCAAGAGCAGCAGGCAATGCAAGCGCAGCTGGAAATGGCTGCTCAGGGCGGAGCGGCGCTTAAAGATACCGCTCAGGGCATGGCTACTTTGGGGCAGATGCAATGAGAGATTTAAAAGACCTCATGGACTGTTATGGGCATGTCTTCAGTACTCCTGAAGGCGAAATTGTCCTGCAGGATATTTTGGACCATGCTTATATAAGCATGCCTACTGTTGAAGAGGCCTCTGACTCACCATCATTGGTGATGTTCAGAGAAGGTGCAAGAAACCTGGCTCTGTATATTTTGCTCAGGGCCAACAAAAAGCTTGGAGTGGTAGATGGATAACCCTACTGATGGGGCCCAGTTGAATGAACAGCAGGGCCAGGAAGCTCAAAGTCAAAAGTTTGAAGGCCCTGAGTGGCTTGCAAGCATGCCGGATGACCTCAAGGCATCCAAAACGCTTAGCAAGTTCAAGGACGTAGAAAACTTGGCCCGTGGGTATGAAAATGCCCAAAAACTTATCGGCCGTGATCGGATTACCATCCCAAAGACCGATGAAGAATTTCAAGAAGCGTATGCCAAGCTTGGATGTCCGGATGACCCCAAGAAGTATGCCTTCAAGTACGACGACTCAAAGTTGTCTGATGCCCATAAAGGCGCCCTCGCCAAAGATGTGGAAATGTTCCGCGGATGGGCAAAGGCGGCGGGCCTGAATAATGCTCAGGCCAATGTGGTTATTAACAAGTATGCCGAGCAGGCGGGCATTTATGCAGCGGAAGATCTTGCAAAATGTACGGCTGAAACTCAGGCATGTGAAAGTGCTCTTCGCTCTGAATGGGGCGAAGCGTATGATCTTAAAATCACTATTGCCAATCGTGTTTTGTCTCGCTATGGCGACCAGAATATGATTCAGGCAATTGTTGATTCCGGCCTTGGGCGCAACCCAGGTTTTGTTCGCATGATCTCCAAGCTTGGAGAGATGACTCAGGAAGACGTTGGTCTTGATAGGACTGGCGGGTCGCAAGTTATGACTCCGGAGGCTATCCGAGAGCAGATTGCAGAAGTTCAGAGTCATCCGGCTTACCTGGACGCCTCGCATCCGGAGCATAAAATGGTTGTGGACCGCGCTCAGAAACTGTTTGAGCGCCTTGTGGCCCGGTAACGGATAACCCACATTTTTCTCAAAAACATCGAGGTTATCATGTCCTTCGAAATTACCGAAGCCATGGTGCAGCAGTACAGCAGCAATATCACGCTGCTGCTTCAGCAGAAACAGAGCAGGCTGCGCCGTGCAGTTCGCGTGGAATCCATTCACGCGGAGTTCCAGTATTATGACCAGATCGGCCCCGTTGAGGCCCAGCCCAAGGGCGGGCGTCACAGTGACACTCCTCTCATGAACACCCCTCATATGCGTCGGCGCGTGTCCTCTTCGCCCTATAACTGGGCCGACCTGGTGGACAACACCGATAAGCTGCGCATGCTTGCGGACCCGACAGGTCCATACACCATGAATGCCGTGATGGCCTTCAACCGAGCGGTTGATCAGATTATCATTGACGCGTTCTTTGATGACGCGTGGACCGGCAAAGAAGGCAAGACTCGCGTGGCATTTCCTACCAGTCAGGTCATTCTTGCGGGCGGCACCGGCCTCACCATCGACAAGCTGATCGCTACGAAAAAGCGCTTCTGGCAGAATGAAGCGCTCGGCGAAATGGATGAAGTGCCCCTGTATATGGCGGTGACCAGCAATCAGCTGGAAAATCTGCTGAAGACAACCCAGGTCACCAATGCGGATTACAATACCGTCAAGGCCCTGGTTCGCGGAGACGTGAATTCCTTTATGGGCTTTGAGTTCATCCGAACGGAACGCCTGGCTTGGAATAACAACATCCGCGACTGCGTGGCCTGGGTGAAAGATGGTATGCTTCTTGCGGTGGCAGAAGACATTACCGTCAAGGGTGGCCCTCGGCCTGACAAAAACTACTCCCAGCAGATCTATGTCGAAATGGACATGGGAGCGACGCGCATGGATGAGAAGAAGGTTGTCAAAGTCCAGTGCGCGGAAAACGTTTAAGGAGGGTGACATGCAATACTCCACTCTTGCGGCCCTTCAGGTCGCCAACAAAGCCTATCGTCCGGAGACCACAGAACTCCATGGCCGTGTTCGGGTTGCGGTGATTGACACCGTGCTCGAAAAAGCCGACAAAGAAATTCTGCTCGCCAAATTTCCGGCGGGCCGTATTCGTATTCTGTCTCTGTCCACCGTGGGCTCCTCGGCTGGAGGGGCTACCACGTTGAAAGTGGGGCACAATGGCTACAAGGACGAAGTGTACAATGAAGTGGCCAAGGACGATGACGCGTTTCTGGCGGCCACGGAATTGACAGAAGTCCAGAAAGGTGCCTGCTTTATCGCGCCCGGCCTGTCCGGTATGCTCATTACCTCTGTGGATGGCTTTGACGTCATCGCCACGGCCTCGGCCAATCTTGCCGCGGGCGATGGCTTGACCGGAGCCATCTATTATGTGGTAGACTAAGAGGTGCACCATGGCAACAGTGACTGATATATGCAACCAAGCGTTGATTCTTATAGGACAAGAGCCTATTCTTGTGGCAGACGATTCCTCTAAGCAGTCGCGCTTGTGTAAGCGGCTTTATGAGCCCACTCTTGAAGTCCTGTTGCGTGAGTACCCTTGGACGTTTGCCATTAAAAGGGTTATCCTTTCCCCGGAGTACGAAACTCCGGGGTTTGGATACTCTCATAAGTTTGTGCTGCCCATAGACTGTATGCGTATTGTTTCTACTGGGCTTGATGATACCCAATTTGTGGTTGAAGGCGGATGTATACTGTGTGACGAGGAGGTCATTTATTTACGATACGTCGGAAAGCCTGCGAGCACTACTGCATATGATAGCCAGTTTGTAGAAGTATTGGCATACCGCCTTGCTAAGGTAATGTGCCAGTCAATAACAGCTGATAAAGAAATGCTCAGTATGCTTAATAACTTGGAGAATAAAGCTCTTGTTCGGGCTATGAATACACAGGCAATTGAAACGGCTCCTCAGCAAGTGCAAGAGGGCCCATGGCTTAAAGTAAGGTATTAAAATGCCTAGATTAACACCAGTACAAACGTCATTTACAGCGGGGGAAATAAGTCCTCGTCTGCAGGCGCGTTTTGATTTGGATGCGTATTATAACGGTGCAGCCAAACTGGTGAATTTTGTCTGTTTACCTCATGGCCCGATTATTAAGCGTCAGGGTACTACTTTTATTGCAGAGGCAGGTAGTAAAGACCCACGTTTAATACCGTTCAAATTTAGTGTAACTCAGTCAATGGTACTGGAGTTTGGTGAGCATTATATCCGTTTTTATTTTAAGGGCGGACAGCTTACCAATCCAGACGGCACTCCATATCAGATTACTTCACCATATTCTGAGGCTCAAGCAAAAGAGATTGACTTTGCGCAGAGTGGAGATACAATATTTATTGTTCATCCTCGTATTGCGCCGCAAAAGCTTGTTCGATATGGAAATACCAACTGGACTATAACACCAGAAACTTTTGTTGCGCAGCCTGAAAACTGGACAGACAATAACTGGCCTTCACATGTTGTTTTTCATGAACAGCGTTTATACTATGCGAATACCCCAAATCGCCCACAGACGATTTGGGCCACTCGTATTGGGCTGTTTAATGATTTTACGATGAAAAGTGACAGTGATGATGTCCTTGATGATCATGCCATTGAGTATACCATTTCATCAGATGAAGTTAATGGTATACAGTGGATGAAGGCTGTCAATACTTTGGCTTGCGGGACTTCCGGAGCCGAATACAGTATTCATGCGAATTATAGGACTGACAGCATAACTCCAAAAAATATACGAGTATCTCGCCAAACATCTTATGGGTCTCTTCCTGTGCGAGTACAACAAATAGGCAGTGGCCTTGCATTTGTACAGCGTGGTGGAACTCGTGTAAGAATATTTGAATATGGGTATGTAGAAGACCAGTATACGTCTGTAGACGTGACGATGATGAGTGAGCACATTCTGTCTAGCGGAGTTAAAGAAATGGACCTGCAGACAGTACAAGACCCTTATATTTGGTGTGTGCTTAATGACGGCTCTCTTGTAGGGCTGTCATATGAAAAGTCACAAAAAGTTCAGGCGTGGCACAGGCACATATTCCCCAATGGTCGGGCTTCATCTATATGTATTATTCCTGGCGATGTTTCTGATGAAGTTTGGCTAGTTATGAAGAGAACTATTAATGGGGTTGAAAAAACCTATATTGAAAGTTTTCTTGACGCTTTTTCTGAGATATCCCGCCCGCAAGATGGATATTTCATGGATAGCCATTTATATTATGAGGGAGACTTGGCTATAGACCAGATCGGTGGCCTTGACCACCTTGAAGGTCAAGAAGTGGCAGTGTTAGTAGATGGATGGGTACACCCAAAAAGAACGGTGACTCGTGGCTCTATAACGTTGCAGACTTTTGGAAACAAAATTATTGTTGGTATACCCTTTGAAGCGCAATTCGAAAGTTGTCAAATTCAATCATCTGACTCTGTTATTATGGGCCATCGTAAAAGGGTATATAGTGCAGAAATTTCTATGCTCCAATCTCTCGGTATGAAGGTAGGAGTAAAAGGATACCCTGAACAAGAAGTGTTTATGGGCCCAACAAAAGTAATGAACAAAGCCCAGGGTCTTTATACCGGCACTATATCGGTTAAAGTTCCTGCAAGCAGTGAGGATGACACTCAGGTATATGTGCATCATGATATGCCGTTACCTTGTGAAGTTCGAGCTATAAAGTACGACATAGAGGTGAACCAATGATAACTGTTCTTCAAGAACAGCCAGAGGTGTGTGTCGGTACACTCACTTATTTGTTCCACAGACACGGTAAAGAGGTTATTGGAGAGGATTATAACCTGAACTTAATGCTTTTTACCGACGCTATACGAAATAGAGCATTACGTTTTTTTGTCGCTCGCGATGAAAAAGGGGAAGCTGTGGGATACAGTTGCTATGCTTTATATACTGGTCCGATGAGGGCTCATGAACTCACAGCAGATTGCCATGCGATATACGTACTTCCAGAGTATAGGGGACGTGTGTCGATAAAGCTGATTAAGACAGCAGAGCTGTGTTTGAAAAAGGAAGGGGTCAAGCGTGTATATATGCATGCCCCTATTGAGCATCCTGAAATAGCGGATATGCTGTGTAAGAAAAAAATGGGCTTTTATAAGTCTGAGTACCTAATGGAAAAGGTGATATAATGGCTAGCGCAGCAACTCTTGGAATAATCGCTCTTGGGGCTTCCACTGCCGTTAGCGTAATTGGAAATCTTTCTCAAGCGAGCGCTCAGCAAGCCCAATATGAATATCAGGCGGACATGGCTCGTAAACAGGGTGAGCTGGCTGAATTGAATGCCCGTAATGAAGCAGCAGCCCTGGAAATGGATGCACAGCGTCTTAGGTCTAAGCAAATTGCCCAGGGCGCTGCGGCTGGTGTAGATGTTACCAGTGGCTCTATTTTGGATGTGATTGCTGAGTCTGCAAAAAATGCAGAAACTGAGCGTCAAAATGTGCTTAGAGCAGGTCGTTTGAATAGAGAGGCATATAATGTTGAAGCAGCGGGTTATTCAAATGCTGCTAAAAGTGCGAAGCGTTCTGGATGGATTAGCGCTGGCACTTCTCTCTTGAGTGGGATTGCTGGTGGTATAGGAATAGCAGATAAAGCGGGCTGGTTTGATTCAGCGACCAAAACAGCAACGTCCAGTGGTAAGTCATTAGCGGCTATTGGCAACCTGGAAAAATACGGAGCAAAGTAATGGCTGACACTCTGTCGTCATACTATGGTGGCAATGCCCGCCTCAATATGCGTGCCCCTGGAAGTGGTGGCATGAGTGCTCAGACGTCTTCCACTGTCAGTTATCTTCGAGAACTTGACGGTTTTGCTAAGGCTGGCGGCGCCTTGGCTAACGCATATGTTAATGCAATTGTTGAACGCGACATGCGAGATGCAGATACCCAGGTATCTAAGCTATTCCGTGAGCGTCGTGTTCATATTTTGCAGACGGTTAAAGGCAAAGATGTAGATGGGCTACTTGATAAAGAGAATGCCTGGCAGCAAGAACAGTATCAAACTTTTCTTGAAAACTCTGACCTTGAACAACTAGCTGTTCGTGAGATATGGGATAAATATTCCAGGCAGTATCTGGACAAGACGGGCTCGTATATGGTCGAGCAGCAAGCCTTGTATGATAAGCAGTCTCGATTGGCAGCGTCTGATGAACTGAATGACCGTATGGTTATGACAGATATTGGGGACGTAAATGCTCTTATTGAGGCTTTTAATCGTAACGGGCAGTTGTTTGCTAATGATCCGATGCAGGCGGAGAAGCAAAATGACAAAGCTATAATGACTGCAGTAGGAGCATGGGCAAGACAGAATCCATATGCCACTATTCAGTGGTTTAATGCTAATAAAGAAGCTCTAAAAGAACAATTCGGAGCTAAGTATATAAATGTTTCTGATGCTATAGAACGAGCAGAACGAAAGATTCAAGCAGAGGTAGCTCATGCAGAAACTCTTGCGTCTCGTGCGGATCGTTTACGCGCAAAAGAAGATAAAGCCTACTCGGACAGTGTATATAGTGACTTTCTTACTTTGCTTGCTCGTGATGAAGCTGATGCATCAGCTCTTTACGCCTTAACGGATGATCCTCGTGTTAGCCCGTCAACGAAACTTACGGCATATAATGCGTTCCGCGGCATGGAAAGAGCTGAGAAGACTGCATCTGATGAGAAAGTTAAAGCTCAACAGGAGTCAGTGGAAAATGAGCTTGGAGCGCGAGTGGTGGCGGAAGGTTGGGATAATACTGTTGCTGATATTAATCGCCATATTGCAGATGGTGATTTGCCTTACGCAGCTTTAGGGCGCTTGGCAAATCTCCGAGAAGAAATGGCAAAAATACCGGTAGAGGCTAAACCCTTCATAACAAATGCTGAAACCTATGTGTCTGAAAAATATGTAGGTAAGCAAGATATGTTTAGCATGCCGGACCCTGCAAAGGTTGAACAGAAAAACAGAATGATAAGTGCAATTCGTCGTAGGGCTTATGAAAGCCCGAGTACAGTTGCTATTGACTTTGACATAAATAATCCAGATAGTTGGATCAGTAAGCTTGTAAAAGCCAATCCCACTATTAAACCTGATTTTTCACGCGGTGGTAACCCATTTGAAGGTAGTCCTACAGCGGTGACAATTATTCGTCCTGGATTTGAACAAATTGATTCTTCAACTCCTACGGGCAACCAAGTTCTTGATAGACTGCGCGCCCGTGGTATAAAGCCGAGGAGCTAACGTGCTTTACAATAAGGATGTTCAAGAAGCTCTTGCTGCCGGGTATTCATTAGATGATATCCGTCAAACGGCTATTGAAGAATATAATGAAGTTATTGCTTTAGGCTATGATGTTAAAGAGGCTCGAGCAGTTCTCAAGGACATTTATGGCCTCTCAGTTGGTACTACCAAAGAAGATTTGAATGATGCACAATTTATTGCCGCATTAACTTTTTCTCCTAATGAAGAGATTAGCTCAGATTCAGTAACTTCGTTTAATGCGACAAAAACTGAGACTCAAAACAAAGGCCCTAAGCCAGTGCGCTCAATAGGAGAAGCCTTTAGCGCCGGTTGGCAGAACTCGGTAGCAGGTCTAGCCGCGCGGGGAGAAGCTCCAACACTTGGAATTGATAATGACTCATCTTTTCTTCAGAAAACTGCGGCTGGCATTGCGCAAGGCGTTGGAGATATTCCTTCTCTTGTTGCTGGTGGTTTACTCGGTGCTGGTGTTGGCGGTGCTGTCACTGCACCTACAGGACCTGGGGCTGCTGTAGGGGCTATTGTTGGCGGCGGAGCAGGCGCGGGATTCACAACTGAGTATCTGCGTAAAGCCCTTATTGATTCATATACCAAAGGGCAGTGTGCGAACTGGTCAGAGTATATCTCTCGAGTTAAAGATGCAATGATTGCCGGTGGTAAAGGGGCAATAGTTGGAACTATTGCAGGCGGCTCGGGCCACGTTGTAGCCCCACTAGCAAGGCAAGTGGCAGGGAGAGTTGTAGCCCCTGGCCTTGTGAAGCCTGTAGCGACTGCGGCAACTGTAGCAGCTGAAGCTACTGCCTTGGAGACTACTTTGGCCTCCATGGAAGGCCGGGCGCCCACTCTTGAAGGTATTGCTCTTGCGGGTATTAACCTTGGGTCTTTCAAAGTAGCAGGCTCTTATGGCCAGAATGCTAAGACTCGAATGGTTAACCGCATGAATGACTTATATATTAAAAAGTTTGCAGATGAATTTATCGCAACTGGCCGTACTCCTGAAGCTGTAAGGCAAGCCACTCTTGTTGACCCAGGGGTCAAAGAGCGTGTAGCTGCTGTTAACCAGCGTATTACGGTGGCTGAAGACCTGAAGTACTATCGTGCCCATACTGTTCTCTCTGAAGCAGATCTTAAAGCTCGTGGTCTTGATACCCCTGAGGCTCGTGCAAAGAAAATGACAGATGCGGAACTTGAAGGCCAGCCAACTCCAACAGTGCAAGAGTACGGTAGCCAATGGTTATACGCGTCAAAGCGTGCGGCAGAGACTGCCGCAGTTAAGCGGTTTGCTGGAGAAACAATTGGAACTCCTAGAGCCTTGACTGAAGAAGTCTGGGTTCCTAAAAATAGAGTATTTATCTCTCTCCGTGGCAACTCTGATGCTGTACAAGCTAAAGTAGCCCGTGAATATATGAAGACTGAAGCAGGACGAGCAGAACTTGAAGCACGTGACCCTCAGTTCTTTCAAGATAATCCTGACTGGTGGCAGAAGTTTGAAACTACAGCCGATGAGCGTATAGTTCCTACGGCTAGAGAGCTATTTGAAAATCCTTCACAAGAATTTGTAGAGTTTTTACAAAACCACAAATGGTCAGGCGACCTGGCTCGCAAGATGTCGAGCAATCCAAACTTGTTTAAAAACTTTATTGAAGGCTCTCAGGTTCAGTGGGCTGGTATTCTTAAACAGGACACTTCTGGAACCAGATATTTTCTGTTTGATAGTAAAAACATTAAGCCTTCGGCTAAGAAGGTTACCGGTGAAACTCCGTATGACAAAGCGGTTCGTGAAATTGAAGGCCGTGTGTCTATTGGAGAAAAACTCCCTCGCAAGTGGGGAGAAATAGTAGACAATATTGTTTATCATGTTGTGGATGCAACTTCTGCCCTTAATAAAGGCGCAGAACGTGGTAAGTATACTCAGGCTTATATTGACGCAACCGTATCCAGTGGTGCAACTGGAAGAGCTGAGTACATGACTTATCATAACATGATAAACTATGCCGGGGAAACTGTTGGCCCTGGTTTAAAAACAATTCTCAGTGAAGTTACCGCAAAGGGCGGAAATGTAAGGGAATTTTCTGTTTACTTGGCCGCAAAGAACTTCCGTGAGTTTAATGAACGCGGAATGAATACTGCCATTGACCCTGATGTCACTATGAGTATCTTGAAAGGGCCTAGAGCAGAAATATACGAGCCTATTGCCCAAAAGATGGCTCAGTTTAATAAACAGCTTATGGACTACCAGTTGGAAGCCGGTCTTATAAGCAAGTCGCGATACGACCAGTTGCGGAGAGATTTTCGCGAAAGTGTGCCGCTAGATAAGCTTATTGAAGCTTTTGAACCTGACCTCCGTCCTGATGCTTTGGAATTGCTTGATACGCCTACCCAGGGAAAAGGTCGTGATGCCCTTAAAAGGGGCGAAGTAGAAAAAGCTTTTACCACTGAAGACCGGCTATACTTGGATCCAATAGAGTCTCAGATTCGTGCGGCATTTTTGACTACTCGTCTTGCTGCTCGTAATGAGGCGTTTAAGTCGGCTGCGCAGTTGTATGGTGTGCCTGTGGACCGTATGGATACCAGTCGTATGACAGCTATATCCTATATGGTCAATGGTAAAGTTCACAGAAGCGCTGTGCCGCATGAGATCAGTAAAGCAGCTCGAGCTCTTGATGGTGGCTCCTATAGAATGTTTAATGCGGCACTTCGTGGCGCCTCTGTTGTATCTCAAATATTTAAAGTGGGTACCACCTCAACGCCGTCATTTGCGATAAAGAACACATTTCGCGACCAGTTAGTTAACTGGCTACAAGTGCCAAGAAACGTAGACTTTGTGCCTTTCGCTGATGCTTTCCGTGGCCTTGGAGAAATCATAAAGACCAAAGCCACAGGTAAAGATTCTGCTTTTACAGAGTGGATGAAAGATGGGGGTTCTCAGTCAGCCCTAGTAGCGGCCAATCGTGATTATTCTCAAAGGGTTATTCAAGATATTCAGAAAACTCCTGTTATTAACCTGGTAAAAGAGCCGACCAAACATTTTAGAGAAATTGTGTCTCTCTTGAGTCCTGTTTCTGTAGTTCGTCATGGGTACCGAGGACTCGAGGCTATCTCGTCTTATACAGACGTAATGACTCGTGTTGGTACTTATATGAAGGCGAAAGAAGCTGGATATTCAGGAAAAGAAGCTGCTTTCATTTCACGCATGGGCACGGTGGATTTTGCTCGGTCTGGAGCAACGATTAAGTCTGTTAATCAGATAATCGCTTTCTTGAACGCCCGTATTCAGGGTCAAGCTCGCTTGATTGAAGCGGTTAAGGCCGACCCAGTGAATGTGTTTTCACGTGTACTTCGCGGAATAGTTATCCCATCTGCCATGCTGGCCCTGGTTAAAAACGATATCATTCAGAGTAACCAGAATCCTGATGACCCGCTGTTTGACATGGCTGAAACTCTTAAACAGATTCCAGTGTGGGATTCTACAACAAATTGGCATATACCTGTGCCAGCATTGAATACTATTCTTCGAATTGCCAAGCCACAAGAATTGGCTATTACTGCTGCATTGCCTGCGGAGTCGTTTGTAAACTATATGTTTAAAAAAGGCTCCATGGATGAGGTAGACTATTGGAAGCAGTTGACAGATGACGGCTTTCTTGGTGGTTTTTATGACCTCATGGTGCCAAATATCATTCCGACAGCGCTGGTAGGGCCTACTGAAATTATTTCAAATTATTCTTTTTTCACTGGTAATAACCTTATACCTGCTCACCTTGAGTCTTCTGTGCCTGCGCTGCAGTATCGTCCAGGTACCTCTACAACAGCTCAGTTCATTTCAGAACAGCTAATGAAAATTGACCCAGCCATAGGTGGAGGAGTACTTGGTAGGTTTGCGTCTCCTATAGGCATAGACCATTTGGTTAAATCCTGGACGGGCTCAATTGGCCAGAGCTTTATGCAGATTATGGACATGGCTATTGACGCGACCGGTGGGTATGATGCCCCTGTCAAACCTGCAAAGAAATTGGAAGACTTGCCATTCTTTAGCACCTTCATGGTTAAATATCCTGGTTTAGGTGCAAAGGATATAATGGAATTTAACAAAGAGGCAAAAGAACTTCAACAGCGATATAATGCTATCAGAACTGGCATGAAGTCTATGAGCCCAAGAGACCAGCGTATTGCCCAAACATTGGCCTCGAGTACTGCATTTGCAAATCTGCAACCGATGACCCAAGCTATGGGGCAAATGAGTCGAGCTGCGCAAATGATTATGCAGGTGAATAATGACCCTGAATCAAAGCGCGAGCAAATCGAAAACATCTATATTCAGATGGCTCGAGTTAGCATCCAAGGGCGCAAGCTCATAAAGCAGATAAAAAGGGAGATGGACAATGCTCGTCGAAACATCGACATACAAGAATGACTATATAGCAAATGGGTCTACAACGACGTTTGCTATTAGGTTTCCATTCTTGGATAGTGCTCATGTTGAGGTTTATACCCGGTTCGCAGATAAAGAAACTCGTCTTGAATCAACTCAATATACTATATCAGGCGCTGGAAATGAGGCCGGTGGGTCTGTTACATTAAACAGTGCGCCAACCAATGGAACACGTGTAACAATTCTTCGCAATGTACCACTCACCCAGTTGTATGCGTATGAAGAGCTGGATAATTTTCCTGCTAAGTCGCATGAAGACGCCCTGGCCAAGCTGACTATGATCACTCAACAGTTGCAAGAGCAACTGGAACGGTCTGTAGTCCTTACACCCACGGATCCTCGTGATCCTATTAAATTGATGGAACAAATTCTTGCCACGGGTGAGTATGCAGAAGCTCAAGCCGACTTAGCTTGCCAGTGCGCTGATGAGGCGTGTGCTCAAGCGGACAGAGCGGAAAAAGAAGCAGATCGCGCAAGAGATGAGGCAGACCGTGCGAGAGACGAGGCAGATAGATCACGGGATGAAGCAGACCGAGCTACCCAAATAGCCAAGCTTTCTTTTGCTACCTCAAACTATGAAGCGGCCTGGGAACTCAAAACAAATTTGCCAGTCGATTCGATTATCGATTTGCCGTTTCCATATTTTACTGGCCGCAATATGCTACAGATGTCCTATGACGGCCTTAAGATGGTTCGAGGGCAACAGTATATTGAAGTGCCAGGCACTGGAGCTGATCCTGAGGCATCCACACAGGTTCAGATAAAAATGCCACTTGAAAAAGGCATGATTGTCCACTTTTGGGCAATAGCGTCTAACCAGGCGCGAGGAGCCGAAGAGGCTGCAGAACGAGCTGAAGCTGCTCGTGATGAAGCTATTGAAAATGCAAATCGCGCATATGAAGAGGCAGAGCGTACTATTGAAGAGGGCCTTAAGGCTATTGAAAATATACGTGATGCTTTGCGTAGGGCTCAAGAAGCTCTTATCAGCCAAAAAAATGAGAACCTTGCGGAACAAAACGCAAATAAAGATAAATCTCTTATTGAGATTGACAATGCGCGGTTAGACGCCCTGGATGATATTGAAAAAGAGCTTGTCGACGCCCTGGCTAAGCAAAAGGATGAAACCGCTCGCGCATGGAGAGAAGCAGAACGCTCTTGTGAATGTGCTACAAATTCATGCGAATGCGCCGATGCAGCATTTGATCATTTGAAGCATACTCAAGATGCAGCTTCTGATGCCCAGGACGCTGCAGATAGGGCGGATGATGCGGCAATAGATGCGGGTAGATATAGGCAGGATATTCTTGATTTGCTTAAGGGCCTGCAAGTGGACACTTGTACCAGGTCGCTTATATCTATTACGTCTTTCGGGTCCATTGGGTCTGCACCAAACGGGTTTATTGTTATAAATCCATTTACTGGCATCGGTGGAGATGGTACAGGCGTATTTTTCTCAAGGGGTATTACTCCTATTCTTGGAGAAGACGAAATACCAATACTGGATGGCTTTTATGTCTTTACTCCGAAGTTCCCCGAATGTTCAAATACTCCACCTATTGACCCGGATAAACCAGATAAGCCCATAGACCCCGGCAATCCGGATAATCCTGATACACCCATAACACCCCCATATGATAGCCTCGAAAACTGGACGCTTCCTTGTGGAGCGCGGAAAACAATCGCATAACTTCTTAAAGGAGAAGAGTCATGGCTGTATCCTATACGGATATCAAAACTCCGCTTTTTCAGCGAATTGGTGAAAATGTATATCGGCTGCTTCTTGAAACTACCACCGACCAGGTCAAATTGACCGATGCCTCAAACCTGCAGCAGGAGCTTGATAAGCTGTGGGCAGCCCTGGATGAAAACACCAGTACCTATATTGCCACGGATATTGCGGCTCGTGATGCTCTGAAAGACACTGAAGAGCTCAAGGCGGGCGACAAATGCTGGGTTATTGACGCGAGTGCGGATGACACAGTTACCAAGGGTGCGGCCCTGTATATTGTGGAATCCATGTCCGGTGACCCGGCCACGCCCGCCTGGAAGAAGATTTCTGAAGCAGAAAGTCTTGACGCCGTTGTCAAGTGGGCTGACATTCAGAACAAGCCGACGTCCGCGGTGGCGGATATTGACGATGCCGTGACCAAAAAGCACGAGCACGCCAATAAAGCCGTCATCGATGAGCTGACTGAAGGCACGACTGGAGACGGTGCGGAACTTATAGGCAAGCTCCTGTACAAGGGTAAGCCGATCAGTGATGGGTCCAAATGGGTGGCTTATGGGGCTACCATTGACGATATGCCTTCTGATCTGGCTGATGGCGGGCTGTTTGTAATCACTGGCGCAACTGGCGTGTAACGGGGGGGGGTGTTATGGCTACTTCTATTTTATACCAAAAGCGTGGCGACGAAAAAATTCCTCTTAACTTCCCTGCGGAGACAATATCTCTTACTTCTACACAGTTTGAAGCAACTGATGTTAAAGCGGGCCTTGAGGCCCTGGATACTCAGTTGTCCAAATTGCAAGAAGCAAATGCAGGCGACTGGGAGCATTATACATGGAACGACTTTACCACTGAAACTTTTTCTCATCTGTTCGAGAATGATACGGGAGATATTTATTCGAACCTAGTAGAATTCGGAGCCCCCAATAGGATCCTCAATGGTAACTCTCATAAAACTTGGGAGTTGTTTACCAATGGCATTCGTGTCTTGAAAGACGGCCAGTTTAGCGTCTATTTCATGATTAACTATGATGGCGTTAAAGGCATGGTCGATGAAAAGACCACTGGTTGCTGGTTGAATGTTCTTAATGAGGCCGATATTACGGCGGGGGGCTCTACCGCGGTAACTGTCTTATATAATAGCTCAATCACTTTTGCCAATGTTATGGTTAAAAACCAGAATTATACAGGCGAGCCATATCGTACGATTCTGGTATCCTGCACAGTAAACGCTAAGGCCGGGCAAGTCATTATTCCAAGGGTCTGGTTGCAGCCAGAATTGACAATTGCAATCGCTTCCCTTAATATGCTTATTTGTCGTATACTTGACCCCATAGTAAAGGCAGTACCGGCAAATTATCTCGTATTGACCTCTGAAGATACTACATGGGTGGACCTGGAAAATACAACGGCAATAGCAGATGCGGCTCTCCCCAACCCCGCCTTGTGCGGTGGTGAATATGAGTTGACCAGCCCTTACGGAAACAAACTTGTCCTGTGCGATGTACTTATCAAGGAAGCAGGACAGTGGGTTTACCAAACTCCCCAGACCTACAATGCGCAGGGAGGAACACTGGGCGTAACGGCGTTTGGCCCTGGAGACGGAAAGATACATGTCTGTGTCGCCCCAAACTATATACATTTCTCGTCAGCAGAGGGTAAAGGCTCTCGTGCGCCTAATTTGTCTGTATCTTCCAATAAAAGCGGAGCCGAAATCGTCATTCTTTGTCATCCGGCATAAGGGGTATTATCCATGGAAAAAGTTTTCATTCATGATGGTAGAGTTGCTATTTATTGCAATTCAGAAGTGATGGAACAGCTTCTTCGAGAACGTGGTGACAGAGAGCTGTCTTCAGAAGAATGCGTAGAATACGGCATAGCCGGCCTTGAAAAATATGTAACTCCACAGAATACAGTCGTCAACAAAGACGGCAGTGTTACCTTTACGGCTCCAACCCAGGACGAGATACTTAAGCCCATTCGCGAAGATAAGCTTAAATATTTCGATATTGTTATGAGAGAAACTGATAATGAGCTTATTCGGTCTCTTTCTGACATTGTATATGCCACTCTTGTACCTGTGCAAGAAGGTGCCATTTCAGAAAGTGAGCTTGCAGAAAGCAAAGCTATTTTTGAAAACTTGTGTGCGGTACAAAAACAAAACAGAATTTTGCGTAAGCAAGTCCTTGAAGCGCAATCTTCTCAAGAAATACAAGCATGCATGCCGGTTTTGCCTGATGTAGAAACATATGTCAGCAAAACAAAAAGTGCTTCAGCAAAATATGAGGTGAAGTAATGGCATATGATAAACCAGGATGGGCTAAGCGGATTGAAGCCCTGGAAAGGGTTCGCGATGATATGAAGGCCAACGTCCTTTCCACCCAGTATTTGCATAATACAAGGCATTATACTGGTGGTGATGACCCGCTTACCCCTGCAAATATTGGTGCGGCGAATAAAAAACATAGCCACATTATGTCTGATATAACAGACTTAGACAGCATATCAATATCTCCGGGCAATATAGACCTTGATGCACTGGTAGACGCTTTAAAGCCTTTAATGGGCTCCGGAGGCGTAATTGCTCTTCAAGGTTTTAATGCTGTAAATACCTCTGGCGGGTCAGTTACAGAGTATGTAGACAAGGTTTATTGTCCAGTTAATGGCCGGATAATACAAGTATCATTCGTCCAACATACTTCAGCAGGTAATGCAAACAAACTTAAGTTTTATAATAACGGTAGTCTTATAGCAAACTGGACAAACACAATTCCAAATCCTATACCAGAACAAACACACCAAGATACTAATAGCAATGTTTCTATTGGAAATATACTATCAGTTGACTATGTATTATCTACTTTAGGTGGCGGCAGCGATAGCTATGCTATAGGACAATGCAACTGGTGTATTCTCATAGAAAAAACTGATTAATTTCATAAGTCCCTGATTTACTTAACTTATTTTCTTGTTTACATTTCTCAGGAAACGTGTTAAAAAAAAAAAAAAGGATTTATTAACCTTTAACCCATCGGCAAAGGAGTGTCATTATGACATACGACCTTGAGCACCTTGGTCGGCAACCTGAAGTGTGTAAGGCTCTTGACCGCGTCAAAGATGAACTGAAAGGCATGCTTGAATACAAGCACTTGGACGAGGCCTATGTCAAAAAACATGGCAGCCACCACTATGCCACCGCGTCATTCCAGGAAAGCATGCATATGTTTCTTGCCCTGGATGACTTCTTTACCGCGCTGATTCCGCTGCTTACGGCAGAAGAAAAAGCGGAATGGTCCAAGTTCCGGGCCTCTTTGCCTGAGTAGGGGGCTATATGAAAATTGAAAAGCTGAAGGAGCTCATCGAGGATGAGTCCGCAAAGCTCATTAAGTGGCCCTGGACTTATTTTACTCCAGAGGAAATCGCGTGCAAACATTGCGGTGAAATCTGGAAAGATGAGTATGACAAAGAGCACTTGAATCCGACGCCTCGGCTCCCCAAATGGTTCATATACAGCATGTGCTGCTTGCAGGATCTTCGCGCGGCTTATGGCAAACCCCTGGTTATCAACTCGGGCCATCGTTGTGAGGAGCACAATACCGCAGTCGGCGGAGCGTCCGCGAGCCAACACCTGGTAAAGGTGGCTTTTGATGTGGCAGTACCGCAAGAAGAGCAGGAAACTTTTTGCAAGCTGGCCAAAGAAGCTGGTTTTGCGGTCGCTCGCCCGTACCCGGACAAAGGATTTGTCCATCTCGACAATGGCCCTGTGCGCACCTGGTAAACAACCATGGAGGTAGCAGTATGATTGAGTTCAGCCTGCTTACCAGGTACCAAATAAAGGTTCTGATGGACGAAATTATGTTCAAGTCTATTTTTGCCGTTTTCGCCGCAATAATTTTTACAGCGTATTCAGCAATTCATGGACTTGTTCATATATTGCTGTTGCTTATGATGATTGACTTCATACTTGAGTTTTGGGTCAATTGGAATAAAAAACACTGTGTCGTCCTGGGCCTCCACAAAATCATTGTCAAACTGATTTTGTACGCCATCTCCTGCTTGGTTGTAGCTCTGGCTACACAGGCTATCAGTGAGTCTTTGGGATCAAAAGTCAGTATTGACATATGGTTTGTGTGTCTTATGTGTATCAATGAGACTTTGTCTTGTCTCTCAAACCTTTCTCAGCTTGGTTTACCAGTTCCGCAATGGATCCTGGAAAAGTTGCGTGCCATTCAAGAAGATCCGACAAAGATAAAGAAGTAAAGATATGAATCGCACGCTTTTAGCCCTTGTTCTTAGTGCCGCATTAAGTTGCATAGGAACAAGGGCTTATTACCTTAATAAGATACAGGCTTTAAAAATAGAAGTTAATGCGACAAGTTTAAAGGTGCAGGAAGATTTTAGACAGACAGAGCAAAAACTCCAAAGTCAAGTGACAACTCTTTTGGAGGAGAGCTATGAAAGACAATTGGAAATTGCTCGTCTTGCCAGCTCTAATGCTCAGCTTGTGTTTGAGCTTGGCGGGCTGCGCGACCCAGGAAGTACCAGTAGCAGTACCACTGGAAATGCAAATAAAAATTCCGACAGCGATTCTAAAACCACTGCCGGAAAGCTTTCAAAAGAGGCTACTCAATTTCTTCTTGATCTCACCAAAGAAGCAGACGAAGTCCGAGAGCAATTAAGACTGTGCCAAGAGTTCGTTAGTGAACTTCCTCAATGCGTCAAGTAAGGATTGCTGACTTTCATTTTTCTGGGCAAGAGCCGCAATAATCTTATGCTCTATAGTGCCCTTAGCTAGAAGCCGGGTTATGATAACCGGCTTTTTCTGTCCTTGGCGCAAAAGCCTCCCATTGAGCTGTTGGTAATGTTCCATATTCCAAGTTTGGGCGTACCATATAATATTGTTACCCCCGTATTGGAGATTAACCCCATGTGATATGGATGCAGGGTGAACCACCAATATTGGCAATTGACCAGCATTCCATTTGTCAATAAGACTTGTTGAGACACTTGAGCCTACCCCTCCAGCAATTATCGGCACATTACCCAGTGCCTTTTTTATTTTGACAATATCCTCTTTAAATTGTACGGCCACTAATGCGGGATGACCATTAAGCTCTTGAATGGTATTAACCAAGGCGTCTACTTTTACACTGTGTATATCTTTAACATTTCTTTTTTCGTCGTCTCCTTCATAGTACAAGAAGCCCTGGCATAGCTGTCGTAACCTCATGGATAACATAGCAGAGTTAACTGCGGTAACTGTTACTTCTTGAGAGAGATTAAGAGCAAAGTCTTGTTCAAATTCTTTATATTGTATCATAATGGCTTTTGGAAGTTCAACCAGGATGTCTCGCATTATACACTTGGGAAGAGCTAAGTAATCATTAGAGCTAAGCCTAAAAGTGGTTGATGCGACACGTTTAGGGATTTCCTGAAGTGCTTGCTTATCAATTGTTATAATCTGGAAAGTAGATAACCTCCGAAAATACTTATTGAAGAATTGAGCAAAAGATGACCCAAGAGACTTACCTCTATCCAGAAGAAAATATTGTGCCCAGAGGTCCTGATAACCATTGGGCATTGGTGATGCACTTAACGCGAATACTTTATGGCTAAAACTTCTTAACTTTGAGAGAATTTTAAATCTAAGGCTTGAAGGTGACTTAACCATAGATGCTTCATCTATAACTAAGAGACTTTCAAATAACTTATTTTTAGGCTGCTCCATAAGCCATTTAAGGCCTTCATAGTTAATTATATAAATGTTTACGTCAGGCCTCATAGACTTGTTTTGCCCATGAAGAACTGTGTAAGTTAACTCTGGTGCCCATTTTTGAATTTCAGAAGGCCAAGTGTGCAAAGCCACTCGAAGAGGGGCCACCACTAAGGTCTTCTTTATTTTTGCCTGTCGGATGTATTCTAAGACGATGCGGGTCTTGCCTAGACCCATGTCTATGGCAAGATACCCGCATTGTCTCTTTAACATCCAATCCACGGCAGACTTTTGATAGCCATGGAGAGGAAACTTCATCTACGGCCTCCTTTTTGTACAAAAACAATATTGTCCCTGGTCATATACTGCTTGCTTTTATCTTTCCGCTCTATGCGGAACTTTTCGATTATAAAAGTTGGATACTCTTTTTTAAACAGAATATAGATGTCATTGATAAATTTATCTATATCTTGTTTATCTTCATCAGTTATCATATCTTTTGTTATCCAGCTAAAAGCTCTTTTATATAAGACTTTTAAGTCTTCAATTGTTTGGGCTTTTTTAGCCCGTGAAAGTCCTTCAAGAGCCCGGGCATTGAAGTCGCCATACCGTGATACGATATATTCTCCCTTAACTCGCATTATTTGTCTCCTCTTACACACTTGAGTCTAGGATGACGGAGAGCGCCATTTTTGGAGATCTCCATATACTCCACTTCCACAGTTTTTCCAATAATTTGATTTGGGTCTTGCCACCAAACTTTACGCTGTTCATCAGTCAAGCCTGATCCAATATAAACCACAGTATTATTAAAATGGCAAGCCAATGCACCTACACAACTTTCATACTTGCCTTGGCCTTCAATTAGATCGCTGACCTCGATATCCACTGTATCAGAAGATTTCAGTTTCATCCACGCTCTAGAACGGCCATTATATGACATGGCACTTTCATTTTTTATAACCAGGCCTTCAAAGCCCTGTTCACGAGCTTCTGTGAACATGTCATACATTTCATTTTCAGAGTTCAAAGTACGATACGGCACTAGTTGCACCCGCGGGTCATTTATATGTGTTACTGTGGTCGTTACTATTGCCAGGCGTACATGCTGAGGCATGGACACAGTTAGCCGTGCGTCAAACACATTGTAAATAACATTGTCAGTTGATTTGAAAGACCGAAGTTCTCCACTCAAGTCGTCAAAGGACTTTCCAGGAACAACTAATTCGCCGTCAAGAGAAATGACATTCTTTTCACGCAAAAGCTCTTCGAGGGACTCAAGGCCTACAAAACGACGGCCATATCGTGTATACAGATGTCCATCCTGGTAAATGCACCTAAGACCATCAATTTTGTATGAGCCGATAATGGGAAACTTTAGGTACTTGTCTTCCAGCTTGGCCGCAAGCTGCACTTGGAATTCTGGAATAAGTCCAGGCCAGACTTTATTGATAGACTTGGCCTGCATGCCAAATGACATATCTTTATTCAGGATACGGAGCAAGAGTTGTTGAGACATAGGCTCAAGCCGTTCAAACTCAGCAAGTACTGCTCTTTTTGCTGCAGACCCACGGAGCTTTTCTTCGGCCAGGGCTTGAAGCAACCTGGACGTTGTTGCATCAAATACACCAGTGCCACAATTATCCTGCAGCCAATTTTTCGTAGGCTTTATATTGAAATGGATATAAGGATTGTACGTAAGTTTAAGAATGTTCTTAAGTTCTGGTACTTGGGCCAGTTTCTCAAGTTTAGCATTCATGCCACGAGTATTCTGAATTTCCAGAATCATGAACATTTTATCCGCAGAATTCATCGATATACTCCATAAGTGCGTCTACGTCTTCTATTGAATAAACCACAGCCACCCTATGGCCTAATGACTTCATCCATTGGAGTTCTATTTGTTGAAGTACACTAAGCCTTCCTCTCTCGTTTTTTACCTCACAAAATATCACATGCCCCCTAGGTAAAACAAGAATTCTATCTGGTACTCCTCGATGAGCCGGAGATGTAAATTTATACGCCTTGCCGCCAATTTGCTTTACCCTTTTAATGAGGTATTTTTCAATTTCTGATTCGAGCATATCTCCTCCATAATTTTTTTCTTATACTCAGTAAGGCACTGAGACACGAGCCGTTGAATCACAATAGGCCTTGCTGCATGGTCAAGCTCGTATTTCAGAAACTCAACCATGGACTCAAAACCTGTGTCAATTACCCCTGCCATCTTGGCAGAAGTGAACTTTGTAAAGTTTGACAGATAATCAAACTTTTTATCCGCCTTATTGTACTTGCATTTTTTAAGAGCCTGAAGCATACTACCTCCAATAAAGGTTAAATAAACAAGTTATAAAAGCTCCGATAGTCATGAATACTATCAGCCATAAAACTGTTAAAACTACAACTTTATTCGGCCGCATGTTTACCCCTTTTTATACCTGTTACTAATATATCCTTCTGCACGCACAGGCAGACCTTCTGCCCATGGCGGAATGGACGCCATAAGAGTTTCGTATTCCTTAAGATTTGCTCTTTCCACTGGTACTTCAGAGACCACTTCATCATAAATACTGAATACTATGTCGTAACCTGCTTCTTGGAGTTTTTGCTTTCCATAATATAGCAAATCACGCCCAAGCGCTTGGATAACATTTTCTGCCCATTTGCCTGGAGTCATGTACTTTTTGCCCCAGGACTTTGTTTCTTGGATAATACCCCAGGTTGTTACTGCAGGGCCATATTTACCTTGTTCAATCTTTGGATCAAAATAGTACATAGCTCGGCCACTGGGCAATATCATACGCAGCCATTTATGGCCTGCTCTATCCACTTTATATTCAAATTTGACTCGATTTGTTTCAAAAGTGCGCCCTGGGATTTCTATGGCATTTATTGCACAGTTAGCCAAAGAATACCAGAATTTAGGCACATTAGAATAAAGAGACCTAAAACCATTGACTGTCTTTGTAGCCATTTCTAATGGCAAAGTCAGACCAAATCTATCTGCGTAGCCCACAAAGCCTTTTGCTCCAAGGCCGTAGCCACAACCAAGAATTCCATATTTGCCTACTTGGCGTTGACTTTTATTAATTTCGTCATATGGTACATTATACATATGTACAGCCAAGTCTTTATATTGGTCAAAACGCTGGGCAAATCGTTTAACGGCTTCATGCTCTTCACAGAGCCACATAAGCAGAATAAACTCAATAGATGAATAGTCTGCTACAATTAATGTTTTTCCTTCGCTAGCCTTAATCATGGGACGAACTAAAGCACGCGCGGACATAACCGGATTTTCAAATACAATTGACAGATCAAAGAATTTCTGTATTTCTGCCTCAGGATCTTTTACACTGGCTCTTGGCAGATTAAGCAACTGAAGGCCCATACCAGTTATTCTGCCTGTGTGTGCGCCATAATACCTTGAATTGTAGAACATCCTATGAGCATAGTGCTCATTAAGAATTCTTTTATATTTTCCAAGTGAAGACAAACCCATACCCGCGCGCAGTTCAAGCACTTCCATTACGTCGTCAGGCAAGTCTTCTCGACTAAGCCATTTTGGCAGTTCATCTTGAGTTAAACTTTCAATATAGTACCCTTTTGACTCTATCCAGCTTTTTATGCGAGCAATTTGTGTAACTTTTGACACCTTACCATCGGTTAAGTCTATCAGTCTATTATTGTGCTCTTCCAGATACGATTCTGTCACTCGCAAAATTTGATAAGCTTCACGAGGGTCCACAGGAACTCCACGTACATTTATTTCGTGATTCATTAACCATATTTTATTTTCCGCGGGCTCAAGTTTATCTGTAGGCAAGGCCTTTAATACTTGGTAAGTGGCTTCGACGTCATGCTGGTTATATACTTTAAACAACTCCCATTGTTGCCGCAAATGCGGTAAGATATTCCCATTATCGTCTCTACCAAAAGGCGGCATACAGAATAACTTAATAAGGTTTAAACCAAATTCATCCTTTTGTGTAGGCACATGAAGAACTTTGGCTGCTTCTTTAAGATTTTGAGGCAAACCAAAACGACCACATATAGCCTGAACGTCTTGCATCATATGTGCTTCAAGCTTTGGCCATGTATAACTGGGTGTGCATACATGTTGCCATATACCCAATTCAAAGCCAAAGTTAAAAGCATATATAAGGCCATTCTCCATTATTTCCTTAGGGAATGGATCACCATAGAAAATTTGTTTTACAGGTCCATTATCAATTTTATACCCCAGCATAAGAATTTGAGTAGAAGGATGAGTAAAATACCTCATACTTCCTTGCTCTTTTATATTAACCTCAGACGCCGTTTCAAAGTCTATTACTACCATGATTAATCCTTTTGTGTAGCTAAAAACTCTTCCCAAATCTCCCAAGTAATATCTTCACATACCTGTCCAGGCTTATCATATATAGGACAAGGCATGCCGTCTATATTTTTCACTGGGCAATCATATGTATTATGACATATTCTAGTTAGTATATATGCAATTCCTCTGTTTCTCAACTTTTCTTTTAGATTATCCATATTTTTGCCTCCTCGCATTGTGTCGTATTAAGTAAAATAGCCTAAATCTAAGGGTTAGTTCAAGCTATTTTTAACCTTAATGCGACAAAAATAGTATAAATACAAAAATTTAATATTCATATAAAGGGCCGCAATTGCGGCCCTTTATTTTTGGCCTAGAACGGCACGTCGTCGCCGGATTCTTCGCCGTCTGTCACAGAAGCAAAGGCAGTTTGGGCGTCCTGGCGTCCATCAAGACGAGTGTCGTCCTTTTTCTTCATGACATTCTGAAGGCCCACGCCAATACCGATGCCACCGCCACGGTTGAACGCGTAGAAACGGATGTCTGCATGTCCCCAACATCCGCTGTAGAATTCGCTGGGGTCCATGATGGGCTGAGCATGCCTGTCAACCACACCTATGGGATTGTTGCTTGACGCGGAAAGGAACATCATGCCACGATAACCGGCGCGATTGGCTTTGGCAGATTCATCCGCTTCTTCATAATACGCGTCACCATCGCGCAACGGGTACTTGAATGTCCTGGACTTCACCTGTGCGGCTGTAATGGTACCTTTGCTGATACCGGCCTGGATGGCGTCATCGATGGCCTTTTTGAGCACTTCAATATCCGCTATGTTGTCTTTGGGAAACATCAGGCCTGCTGAGTATTTCATAGCACCAGAGAGGTTGGCTTTGGGCTCAAACACATTGACAAACGTAAAACGGCAAAGAGGTGTGATCATTATCTTAGTCCTTTTTGTTGAATGTTAATTATGATAACCAGTTGCCATGCGGTCGCGTACGACTTTGAGCTTTTGGGCCACGGCCTGCATCAGGTCATCCCAAGAAAGCCCAAATGTCATCAGCATACCGTCTATAAAGAACAGGATATCTCCTGTTTCTTCCAAGAACTTCTCAATGTTTACCTTTGGTTGCCCATTGTAATTTTTCCAGGGCTTCCAGTCGACTTCATGCAGTGCTTCATGTGCTTCATCTACAAGGGCCAAAACCATAGTGCGTATCTGCTGCTTTTGTAAGACACAAATACTTTGCTCTGAGCGAAAGAATTCTTCGGGGTATTTAAGGTCTTTGTGGTATTGGCGGATATCGTTAAACAAAGAGGCCCAATTTGGCTCGCTTTCAAAATCTGCATGGATAAAGTCAATTACTGACTTTAAAGAGCTTGAAAATAGAAGCGAGGCTATGTCATAAGCCATTTTGTTTTTATAACGGATTTGAATTACCCGTGTAGTAGATTGGTTTTCGAACCAAGCAGTGCCTCTTTTTTGCTGAGAAGTTTTTTCGTGAAAATATACTACACGAACTCCTGCGTTATACAACTTCTTTGCACATTCAAGGCAAGGCTCAAGTGTGCATACGGCAATATACGGACGATCCTGTGCGTTTAAATATTCTAAAGCTGCCACCTCGGCATGCGTGGCTGTACATTCCTTATCTTGTTCTTTCAAGCACTTTGAAGCGCCACAGGATATATTATATCCTGCAGAAAGGAATACACTGTTTATGTTTAAAAGAACACAGCCCACTTGTTTATCATGGCAATGTGAAGCAATTGCCATTGCGTAGGCGATATCCATTGCCTGAGTAATTGTCATACTTTTCATTTTATGACCTCTTGAGGGCCTTGAAAGTAAAATTTTCCACAGGCCATATGCCCTTGTGTGCATTGACCCATGACACAATCTTGGTCGATAAACATGAAAAATTCCGGAAACCAATCAATACACTGCTCCCGTAGTGCCGTCATGACTAGGCGCATTTCTTCACAGTTACGGTGGCACATACGCAAGTTAATCATGTAAGCCAGTTGGCGGGCATTGGCGGTTAAAAACATGTTGACTTCCATGGCCTCAGGAAGAATTTGCCGTGCTTTTTCTTTTGGCACACCTGCATCGACCATTTCGCCGTATTTTTTGATGGCCGCTTGCATAATTTGCACGGCCTCTTCATCAAGACCTGCAGACAAGAGATTGTAATCGCGGTAATCCTGATAGTGTTGCGAGCTACAGGTGAAGCTTGCCAGTCTGTGGGTCCGTATCTGTGCCATGAACGACCGGCTCACTCCTGTCAGATGGAAGGACGCAACTGCATGCTCGAATATACTCCGATGGCCAGCGTGCCACAGAAACTTCAGAGTTTTCTGGCTCAACAGTTCGTCTGGCACTTCCCTCATTATTGTCTGCTTGGCTGCCATCGACACACTTTTCAGGGGCTCTGGACTTGCCCATATTGTTGTTACATTCATTCAGTTCCTCCACTGACATTAAAGGTCCTGCTATTTCCATGTGCTGAAGACGCAACAAGAACATCAGATTGCAAGCTGCATGGAGTAAGTGGTTCTGGCCTGTTTCTACGTCCTCAAAGTCACCAGTGCGCCATGCCAACAAATGCCGCATTGCGGCGGCATAATATTTATCAAGGCCACTGGTAACTTTTTGAAAAGAATAAGGCTCGTATTTTTCTGCGCCATACCCAAGAATTTCGGCTATGCCGATAATAAACTCCGGGTCAACCAGATCAATACGAGCCTTATTCTTTTCATCTTTATAAATTTTTTCCATACACTTCATCCATTACATGAACAGGGCTAGCCCTGGAGTTAGGCTAGCCCCGTCGGCAGAGGAGAGGGATTACAGGGAAAAATCGTCAGAGGGGCCATCAGGTTCAATGCCCGCGGCACCCAGGTTTTCTTCAGCCTTTCCAACCAGAATGGAGGCCAGTTCGAGCTCGGCGTCCGCAATAATCTTGCGGAGCTCGTTTTCACGGCTTGAGTCCGCGTTGAAGCGCTTTTCGGCATTCATCTGAGCCGTGGCCGCCCGCTGTTCACGCTTGACGGCAGCGTCATAGGCTTCCTTGGGCGTCTTGGACTGAACCTTGGAACTGGACGCCCTGTGTTCATTCCAGGTGGCCTCATCCACCAGGCTGTACACGCCATTTTCGTCCTTGATATTGTACTTGCCCATCAGGCGCAGCTGGGCAAACACGGACGCCAGGGACTTTTCATTGAAGCCACAGGCTTCGCAGAGGGACTGCTTGGTTGCACCGCCGGCTTCCACCAGGGCAATCACGCGCTCACGATTGTTCTTGTAAGTATCCTGTGTCATGATAAAACTCCTTTGTTGTTTTTGTTGAAATTAATATAACCAATTTTAGGCTGAATGTAAATAGTTTTTTACACCAAATTTAAAACTTTTTTCATTCAGTCACTTCAGCGAATGGATTAGCTTCTTCCGAATCTACCGGAACAAGCTTTGGGGCTCCCTGCGGGGTATGAACAAGGTTTGCAAATTCTTTATCCTTTTTCAGCCCCTTGACAATTTTCTCCATTTGCGCGGGTGATTTCAGCTCAGTTTCAAAAATGTCTTCGGGGTCAATGTCATACTGAGCAGTAATATAATCTGCGGCAATGGCCTCATCTTTCCACTTGCGAGTTCCTCGAGAGTACGCCAGCTTATACCCAGGTACTTTTCTCCCTGAAGTCAGTTCTGCCATAAAGTAGGACTTAATAGCCTTTATCTGGCTAAGAACAACTGCCTCATTTTCGAAAAACGCCTTTACGTCTTCCATAGATACTGAGGCCGCCTCGTTGCACAGGCCATGGAGTTTGAAGATTTCTGACGCGGCCTCTTGTGCGGCCTTGAAACATGCTGGGCAGCGGGCCTTCACTGCACACCAACGGCATGTAGATTCAGACGGACCAAAATAGTCTTTGTCGCTATTGGCCTTGGCAATAGCTGGAATCAGAACCTCATCACGCCACTGGATAAGCTTGTCATACGATATTATGGTATATCGCATGTTATCCATGCGCGGCTGTACAACATGGATAAAAAAGTGGCCAGTTGTGTCTGCATGCACGAGGTCAATGGCTCCGAGCATATAGGCCATGAATTGTGGGTTATCTTCTGGATCTACCCACACACCTGCCCCAAACTTATAATCAAAGAGGTGCAGTTCATTTTCCTCTTTAAGGTGTATAATAAGGTCCGCTGTACCAAAAACCTGAGGAACTCTAGGTACAGTCACTTGTTTTTCCATGAACATCTGCCCAGGGTCTTCATAAGCCTTATCAGGAATCTGAGACCACACATAATCTCTTGCTGCTTTGACCACGGTGCGATGCTCTGCATCAGGAATAAAGGATAGATCAGTTGCGTGCAAGGCCTTTTCCATGTATGAATGAAGTAATGTGCCTTCTTCCGCATATGAAGAAGAGGGCGCTACTTCATTATACACACCAAGGTCGTGGTAGAGTTGTACGCTGCTGGGACAACTGATTATGCGGTGAAGTTGTGACGGGCTAAATTCTGAATGAGCCATAAATTCTCCTATGGTTAAATGTTACTATTATTATTGCCACGAACCAACCTCATGGGGACTAAATAGCAGCCTTATACACTTAGGGCCATTGCGTCGATCAGTGAGGCATGCCAGTAACAAAAATATCCGATTCCTCCAAGTATCACAATAAGGCCCAGGCCTCCAAGAATGTCAAGAATACGATTCAGCATGTTAATCTCCTACTATAGCGCATATAATTGACGGAGCAATGGCAAAAAGTGAAAGAAGCTTGAGCAGGCCCCAAGTAGTTTCGCCAGTGTAAAGAAAAGCAAAGAAACAAAAGACTATGGCATGTACCACAAAAATAAGCCAAACAATTATCGCATTGATAATCTTTTCCATTTTAGGCCTCTTTGTGGTACTGAGGAATAGTACAATGTTCTTTAAAGCTGCGATAGGCGGACTGATAAAGACAGTCCAACCAGTCATCCTCATCGTAATAAAACCCACAACTTATAAGGTGTTCTACTTTGCCGTTGTATAGGCCGTCAAAAAAGCGGACCATTTTTTCCGGAAAGAATGTTCCGTAGTAGTCGGAACATTCTTTCTCAGTTCTCAGGTCGTCTAGTCGTGCTTCAAATTCTTCATATGTCATTTTTTGGCCTCCTAAGCTGTTCAAGTATGTGTATATTATACGTCAACAGCATTACTTTGTAAATACTTTTGTTCACAAATTTTAAGTTTATTTTTCCCTCGTTCGACCAGGGCATACGGTCGACCATTAAATAGCCGTTTACTGCATTCAGGACAAATAACGCTACGACCTACTTTTGTCCAGTGTTCTACTTGAATAAACATTTTGGCGTTCTCCAGGGACGTAAACTCATGCACTTCTTTACCACAGGCGGCGCATCGTATAAAGCAGACAATACCATCTGCTATTTTATTTCCATTTTTATCGTACATACTAGTCAATCTCCTCAGGCTTATAGTCCTCGTCTATTGGTAATATCCATAATCTGTGCATCCATTTATTTCCTTGCTTTGTCACGCACAGTTGTCCACTTTCTATTGCCATTTTTCCAAGTGCTAAAGTTCTAGACTTTTGGCCAATAAAGTCCATACAGAACCGCATTAACGCTCTATTCAGCTCAGCAGTTGGTGGAATTGGATAATCATAGAACTTTAACAGTTTAATAATGTGTTGAGTTTTGAGAAATCTTCCTTTTCTCACTCCTACATCACTATCTTTTTCAGGCATAAGATGAGACACTACTTTAGTCGGAACTAAAATCTCTCTATCTTTATACCTACTTTCTACGTTATAATTTGTCGTATATGGAAATATCTCTTCCAAATTAAGGTCAAGAGACGATTTCGCTCGCATCTCTTTATTGTTTTCCGACACGAGCGTAACTTCTTCTTTTGTCAATAACCAGGGTGTTTCTCCTTTGGCTACTGCTTTTCTGAACCTGTCGCGCATGTTATTATACATGGCGTGCAAGTCAATTTGCAGCATACGCGTTGTATCTATGGACCTAATTTTTGTGTACCATAGACGTCTACTGCCATTATCTGATATTATTTGCTTGAGGTCATTAGATGTACCCACAAGAATGGCCTTACGCTTGAGGCTTGATTCTTCAGTTTTATAGATATCTGTAAAAGAAGTGGTATTTGAGCTTATGATTGACTTAAAAAAGCTTCCCGAGTGCTTGTGGTCCATAAATCCTTCAAATTCGTCTACCAGGAGTATGACCGCGCTTGAAAGATTTCGCACAAAGTCGCGTTTGTTTTTCTCCCCTACCAGCTCCTGATTCTGTTCTTTTCTCAAGAACTCTAGGGGAATTGGCAATAAGAGTTTAAAAAAGGTCGTTTTATATGTATTTTCAGGGCCAATAAAGGCGAACATGCCTCCATTGTCTTCAAATTGTTGCAGCCCTGGTTCATGCAGTTTTATGAGCTGCATAAATGTCGCGTATAGCATCTTTTTGTATAGCTTAAGTTGCTCTTCTCCACCTGTTATATCCCAGTCAATACACGCTTCTAAGTCCTCAAAAGTAGTCAACGGCGTGTCAATATGAGTGCCAGTGTTTCTCGGAAATTTGAGGTCATTAGACAAGGTATGGCTAGGCCAGTTTAACCACTCATTAAATAGGTCCACTTGCACTTTTGGCTGCTCTACCCAAATGTCTACCAGATTTTTTGTGTTCGACAGCCCTTGCCATAGTGAATCTTGACACAGACGCAAAGTGGCCGCGTATAACTTGGTCTTGTTAAATGGGCCATAATAGCCAAAGAGGTTCTGTATTTGATCAAGCATGAAATATTTTTCAACTATATCCTCGTCGCCTTTAATGAATAAAGTAAGATTATTCATGTGGCACAGCTTTATATTGTACTTATTCAGAAGATATTCAAAATTATCGTATTCTATTATTATAGGGTTAGGAATATATTTGCGCGCTTTTTTGTCAAAAACTTTTTTAGGATAATTGAATTCAAAGACTTGCGCTAACTTGAGTACAGTTTTATAAGTTATACGACTGGTCTGTGTTGAAGCAAATGAGGCCCATTTATTCGCAACTGCTTCATCGGATTCAAAGTCTGTAAGATCTAATACTGACCAGTTGAGATATAGTTCTAGAGCTTGGGTCATCTGCCCTACTCTTTTCCCATAGTCATGTATTGCCATTCCTATTGTTAACCAGAAGTTATAGTGTTCATATTTCTGGTTAAATTCTTGTTCATAGACACGCTTTACTCTGTCACATTGGTCTATGGGAATAGACATCACTGCTTTTTTAAACTTTGCAAACACGGGAGGTGTATCCATATTGTCGATGTCGTCTGTGCCTGTATCGACTGCGGATTCTTTTGGCTTTTTCCACTCATATTGCAGAATTTCCAGTAGCATTTCTGCGGGTATTGCAAAGATTTCTTGAGGCGACTGTGGCAATTTGTTGCCAGTTACAACCATAAAGTTGTTTTTTATTGAGAGTTGTCCTTCAAAAACCTTTGTTTTCAAATAGGCTTTATTGGGTAATTTGGATTTATCAGTTGTAAAAACAATATGTAACCCATTGCCTGATAAGCTATATTCGCTATAAGTTTTGCTTATGGCTACTTGTAGGGCTGCGGGCAAATTCTCAAGAGTTGAGTTATCTACGTCCAAAATTACTATATTATTTAACTCAGACGTTATAAAGCCCAAGTTGCATTTACCAGTTGGTATTGCTGCTACTTCTGCAAGAGTATATGCACTTTTCGCGTTATTTGCGGGAATTACTGGCTGTTTAGTGTTTCCGATTGTCTGAGTCCAGCCTTTTTCCTCTGCCCAAGGTGTAGGTATTACTGTTAGAAAGTCCATTGTTCCTCCGTAGTTGTTAATGAGTTTATTATATACTAAAAGTAATATTTTGTAAATATTTAAGTGAACCCCGTAATCGTATAAAAACGATTTTAAGATTTTTAATTTTTAAAAATTAAAATTTTTAATTTTTCAGTCCCAGTGGTTACCGGATCCCGACGCAGTCTAAGTATTTGAATTTATTAACTTTTATACCTTGCTGGGGGGTATAAATTTTTAATTTTTAGTTTTTTAGCTCAAAAACTATAAATATATAAATATAACGTGTGCATATCCAGTGGTGCGGAAGTGTTACCGCACAGCACAGTATTGCGGGGAATATATCACTCCCTGCCTATATATTGACTTCCACAAAATAAAAATATTAAAAATTAAAAAAATATTAATACAGCATAAAAGAAAAGTGTTTTATTTCAAATACTTAAGTACTAGCAGGACCCGGCACAACTGGAAAAAGAAAATTAAAAATTTTAGTTTTTTCACTAAAAATTTCTTAATGCGACAGACGAAATTCGTCTGAGTAACACTTTTTGGTAACACTGTGTTACTTGTCACATTCTTAATGCGACAAACAGAAATGCGACAAATCCTCGTAACAGTTTCAGCCCCGCCTTGTCGCATTAAGACTTATGTGCAACTAATTGATTTAATTATTAAATCAAGGTTTCTCAATGTGAGGTTTTTGTCGTATTAAGCCCACTGACAGCAAAACTTTGTGAAATTTTGATACAAGCGACACGTTGTCGCATTCTCGTGAGCAAAAAATATGCGACAAGCTGGATCCCAGTAACAGCGGGACAGAGCCAGTCTTAGCAGAAAAGGGAAAATAAGGGCGGCGAAACTGACCGCCTAGGCGCGGGTAGCACACTGGTAAAGCCAGTCTTATTGGGCTAGGTGGGCCCAGGGCTTATTTTACCATGGTAAACAGTCAAACAGGCGTACGGATACCAGATAGCCAGTCTTACCGGGCTAGGCGGGACCCTGGGTTTATTTACCCATGGAATCCAGGTCCCGGAGCACCCTATGGAATCCAGGCCCAGTCTTTCTGGGGCGGGGTATGAAGTATGGGGAGACCGAGGTATAAGGTGGGCCGGAGGCCCCGTAGATAAACGCATGATTGTTGAGTTAGTAATAAAGGGGTGGGTTTGGGAGGGGTTTACCCCTCCCAATGGTACTCCAGAAAGATTGTGAATAAAAGAATTATTTATAAAATAAAAGAAAGTTATTGACGAGTAAAATAAAAGTAGTTATATTGTATTTGTGGTTAGGGGGAAAGGATAAAAGGAGAAAGGGAAATGGAAAGGGAATTTATTTTTAAGGATGGAAAGTTTTTTGAGGTAAAGGAAAAGGAAGAAATTGATAAGATGGAGGAAATTTTGGAGGAAATGGACTGGATAAGTGAGATGTTTGAGAAAGGGGTGGAAAGTTTTGATAAAATTGTTGATAAGATGGTAAAGGAGAAGAAAAATGAAGAAAACTTGTAGTTGGAGCAAAAAGATGAAAGAGAGTAAGAGTTATAAGGAAATGCTGGGTGTTGTGTTGAATGTGGATGAAATTGAAAAATATATGATGGAAAAAGGATGGACAGGAAAGAAAAATTTAGATAGAATGGAGTTGAAGAAAGAAATATATAAAAAGGTGGGGAATGAGGTTATTTGGCGGATAAATGAATTATATAAATGGGTATTGGATGGGGTGGATTGGGATGAATATGAGAATGGATTTAGCGAAGAGTGGGATGTGGCCATAGGTATGAAGGTGGCTTGTATGTTAGGATGGAGTTGGGATTTAGAGGAGGAAGATTAGAATGAATGAAAGGATAAGTATATTTTCAAATTTTATGAAATGGTGTGATAGGGAAGGTAAAGATGGCATGAATTTGTTGTTGGAGGAAGATTTTTATGAGATAGGGAAAATTGTTATGGATGAAATTGTAAGGTGTGAAATTTTGAAGAAAAAATTTAAGGTTGATAAGGAGGATATAATAAGATATTACAGGGACACGGATTGGGAAAGGGAATATTTGGGAGAAAGGTTTTATAATGAAATTAATAAGGAGGTAGAAAGATGAGAAAGGGTAAGAATGAAATGGTGGCAGGGGAAGTGAAGGAAATGGAAAATGTTATGGAGGTTAAGGAAATGGAAAAGATGGAAGAGGTTATGGAGGTTAAGGGTATGAATTTTGGGGATATTATGGGTGTACTGAAGGGACTGAAGTTGAATAATGATGAAATAAAGGAGTTGAGGTCATTTGTGAAGGGGTTGAAGTTGGAAAGGGGAGAAGAAGGAGGGAGAAAGGAAGAATTGATTGATTTGTTGAATAAGGAGGGAAGATTGAATATAAAGGAAATTGGAGGAAAAATGGGGATTTCCGCGAAGAATGTAAGTAGTTTGTTAATGTATTTGAAAAAAGATGGGGTGAGGATATGTACAGATTGTGAAGGAAGAAAGTTTATTGAAAAGTAAGGTGTAGGGGTTTAGGGGAAAAATCGCGATTATGGGGGTAATCGCGATTTTTTGTTATTTTGAGAGTTAGAGGAATGAAAGTTTGTTGGATGGTGTGAAAGAAAGTTCGATGAATGAAAGTTTGTTTGATTGGGCCCGAGGTGAGGAAATTATAAAAAGGGATGAAGTGTTATGAAGATTATTGTAAAATGTTATTTTATTTTATTATGGAGGGCCTTTATTTTATTATGGAATGAGATTTATTTTATAATTTTAGCTTTTTTAGTTTTTATATTTGAGGGCAACGCCCGAAAATATAAAAATGATAAAAAAGTGATAAAATTATAAATTAAATCGAATGGAATAATAAATTAAAGGCCCGGAATAATAAATTAAAATAATATTTTATCAATAATCGAGTAACACAAGTCCCTTTTTATAATGACGAGCCGAGGGCCCAATGATTATTTTAATTTATTATATAATATATTGATTTTAAAAGAGGGCCCCGGGGGTAAGGGATTTTTGGATAAACGTAGTTTTTACGTCATCACCGTTAAATTTTTCAGCTTTTAAACTGATCATCGTAAAAATACAATAATT
>OGDN01001440.1_pt1 | contig 39044 bp, 64 predicted proteins | sample 1570271 | NCBI WGS metagenome assembly OGDN01 (sample SAMEA4384481, study PRJEB24528) | human gut metagenome | reverse complement strand
GGCCCCATGTTTGAGGAGGCTGAAATACCCGGGCTAGCTACTGATTGGGCCGATAAATTTAAGGACGCATGGGCAAAAGCTGATTTTACAGAAATCGGCACAATCGTTGGAACAAAACTCCGCGATGCATTGGAAAATATCCCGTGGGGGCCAATCCAAAACACCTGCAATAAGATAGCGAGATCGGTAGCCACATTTATCAACGGATTCGTTGCGACTCCCGGATTATGGGAGGTTGTCGGCTCTACAATTGGCAACGGCATCAATACCGCCGTTGGAATGTGGAATACATTTTTTGATACTACTAATTTTGTTGCAATTGGCTCTGCCATAGGCACGGCGCTTAATCACGCAATACAAACAATAAATTGGGCTGAGCTTGGGCGTGCGTTAACGCAGAAACTCAAAGCCGCAATCGACACCATGTATGGATTTGTTACAACCTTTGATTGGAACAAATTCGGTGCGGCTATCTCCACAGCGTTAAACGGTGCCGTGCGAAATATCGATTTTGCGAAAGCCGGTACAACTCTGACAACTGGAATGATTGGAGCGCTGAATGCTCTAACAACAGCGATTCAAACGTTTGATTGGGTTGGGCTTTTTGATCGAATCAAGGCATTTTTTACAAATGGCGATTGGGCCGGGGTTGGTACGGCTGGAGCCAATGCGCTAAACGCTGCATTCAAATCCACAAATTGGAGCGCAGCTGGGGAGGCGCTTTGCGCAGCGTTAAATTCGGGCATAATTATGTTGCAAAAATTTATCGAGAAAATACATTGGAGCGACATAGGAACCTCAATTGGGAATTTCCTTTCAAGCGCAATTTTTGGAATTCGAGCAGACGCATTCGGCAATGCCGTTGGGAACCTAGTTAATGGCATTTTCACACTCATTCAATCTGCACTCAGGGCGTTTCCGGCAAAAAATGTCGCATCTATATTAACAACATCGCTGAATACAGCGTTGCATACGATTGATTTTGAAAATATCGGTGCAACAATTGGTGATGTAATAATGTGGATTGTTGACTTTTTTGTTGAGACCGTTGCAGGAACCGACTGGGAAGAGCTTGGAACATCGATTGGAGAAATGATAAACGGCTGCCTAGGGAGAATAGATGTCGTGGAATTTTTCCAAGGCGTCAGGAACTTAGCATATAGCCTATTGGATTCCCTCGTGAGTGCATTTAAGGCGCTCGACAAGGGATTGCTGATTGCAACAATCGCCGATGTTACGTTCCAGATGTTTTTTGGTGGAATTTGGGATGCAATCCAGTGGATTGGAGACAAAATTGGCATCAAAATCCCAGAAATTAACTTCTCTCAAATGTACAAGGAGTTTAAGGGAATCGGTGACAAATCCGGAACAAATTTAGCTGATGGATTGGAAAATGGAGACGGAACCGGGACGCTTCAAAGCAAACTTGGTACTGTCGTATCAAATTCCGTGCACTCATTTGATACCATGCCGACATCGATTGCTCAAAAGTCGCAAGAAGCACACGATGGCGCATTGGGTGCTTGGGCAACGACATCGACGGATTACAAAACAATTAGCGATGCAGCATCCACATCATTTGATACATTCAAAACTAACGTTGCCACCACCTCTACAGAGGCATACAATAACGCAAAAAATGCGTGGAGCGGCGCAAAATCCGACTACTCAACTGTTTCAAACGATGTGACTAGCGGATTTGACTCCTTGGATAAAAATGTAAGCAAGACTTTTGAAAAATCGTACAAAAATGCAAATTCCGCGTGGAAGGCGTCTAAGTCTGATTTTACTAAAATATCCAATAATATTGCAAAAGCGTTTAATGGCCTGCCGAAATCTATACAGACCACGTTTGACACGGCATTTACAAACGCAAAAAAATCTTGGAGCTCCTCAGCATCTGCGTTCCGGACGATATCAAACAATATAGCATCCTCCTTTAACAATCTTCCAAATCAGTTGCGTTCCACGTTCACATCGGCATTTAATTCCGCTAAAAGCGCGTGGAATAGTGCACAGAGTAGTTTCCACTCGATTAGCGCTAGCATTATTAGCGGATTCGGGCAGTTGGAATCTGGAATTAGAATTAAATTTACATCTGCGTATAATTCCGCTAAAAACGCGTGGAATAGTGCTAGGAATGATTTTTCCAGCACATCGAGGGCGATTGTTGATAGTTTCGCCACATTATCAAACGGGATTAGCACGAAATTCAGCGATGCATATAGCGGCGCAAGAACCGCATGGTCTACATCTTCCAGAGATTTTTCCGACATTGCAAACGGAATAATCAATTCATTTTCTTCAATTCCAAATGGACTCAGATCATATTTCCAGCAGGCAATGAGTGCGGTATACTCTCTCGATTGGAACGGATTAGGCTATAATGTAACATATAGCATTATTCGTGGCATGTATACCACAAATGGGCTATATTCCTGGGCTAGTTGGTTCTTGGGCAACATATATTTGGATGGCAGCAGTATTGGATACAATCTCACACGCGGAATCATCCGCGGAATGTATACAACTGATGGCCTCCCGGCATGGGCATCGTGGTTTACATCAAAAGCAAAAAGCGCGGTCGGCGTGCATAGCCCATCCAAATTGTTCCGTGATGAAATCGGATATTATCTAGGGTTGGGCATTGTCGCTGGTCTGCAGGATTCTACGCCGGAAATGATTAAATCTGTAAAAAGCATTTCGGACGATATTATTGATGGATTCCGCGATGGCATTAGCAACGCCAAAATAGATGCCCCAATCATCAATGATTCGATTTTCCCAAATGTTCCGGTGAAAATGCCAATATTGGCTAGCGGTGCAGTAATACCACCTAAAACGTCGTTGAGCAGAAATAGTGAGGCGAAAACAAACGATACACTAGAGCGGCTTTTAGGTGCGATTGAAAAAATCACATCTGGAAGCAACAGCACGAATGGAACTGGTGGGAAAACTATTCACAACGTGATCCAGTTAAACAGACGGACGCTGTACGAAGAAATGGTGAAGGAAGAGGATCTTGTGCGCAGTCAATCAGGGAGGTAAACTATGGCACAGCAAAAAATAGATATCAACGATGTAGACATTTACCAGCCTGATTCCGGGTTGGCGTACAATTTCGAATCAACCTATACATCTGATTCCACTCGAACGCAGGATGGCGTTGGACATTTCACGCCGATGTTTACGGTGGAGCAGTTGGGCTATTCCGCCACTGGGATACCAGTGGCGGAGGCAACTAAAATCATAAAGCAAATCATAAAAGGAAAACCGTTTAAGCTGCATTATTACAGCCTCTATTATGGAGGTTGGAGGGATGATAGATTTTATGTAGGAAAAGGCGAATGCGAAATTGGAACACTTGAGGACGGTGGGGAAACGCTATCCTCGCTGAGCTTCAACATGACGGGGATCAATCCAATATGATAAATGTATCAAATGAGTTTAAGCAGTTAATGCAGAGCCGGACGGATTTTAAGGAATACGCTCAAATCACATTGACTAACGGTACTGTGCTAACACTGGACGAAACTCAATTTACTGTCACTAACAACAGCATAACGGATGGCGCTGGGCTATCAACACTCCCTGTTGGAGTTGCTGTGCAAAAAATAGCGCAATTGGAAATACTTAACGATAAGGAGCAGTGGGATGGATTTGATTTTTTTGGTGCGAAGATCCGGCTGTATATGACGTTTGCGCTATCAAAAACGACAGAAAAAATTGAGCGTGGTATATATACAGTCGTCACACCAGAAACATGGGGCGAAACGGTAATCATCACCGCATATGACGATATGTACAAGGCTGATGTTAAATATGCTCCATCGTTAAATTTCCCTGCAACAATCCAGAATATGCTCATAGATATCTGCAATGTGTGTGGAATTTCGCTGCTATCTACCAGCATTCCAAATGGCAGCTATATTGTAAAATCACAACCAGACTCTCAATATACTGCACGCCAAATTATCGGATTTATCGCAATGATTGCAGGCGGAAATGCGAGGATCAATAATGCAGGGCAACTATGCATTATTCCATTTTCTCAAATCCGCAACAATAAATATTATTCTTCTGATTTATCTCAATCAATTATTTACGATGCCCCGGAAATCGTACTTAATGCATGGAGCAATGTAAGCGTTGAAAAAAATGATATCACGATCACCGGTGTTGCGCTGAAGCAAAAGACATCTAGCGGAGACAAGACTACGTTAAACGGTGAATCTGGATATGTAATCACTGTGGAAAATCCACTGATTGCAGGTACGGATACAGAAATCTCTACTGGTCTGTTTCAAATCGCCAAATCACTAACTGGAATGAAATTCAGAAAATTCAGCGGAACCAGCGTTTCTAATCCATTAGTTGAGTTTATGGATTTCATCGTTGTTGTGGATCGGCGTGGCCGCATGTACAAAAGCTTCATCACGGACGTTACGTTTACATTCGTTGGAAGCTCTAGCGTAAAAAATGCGTCTGCGTCTCCCGTCAGGAATGATGCCACATATTACTCATCCACAGTGTCATCAGATATCCGCGCACGGCAGTTGGTAACAGAGGAGCGAAATGCACGCGAAATAGCCGTTGAAAATCTATCAAATGCACTAGCTAATAGTAGTGGACTGTATGAGAGCGCTGTGGAACAGCCTGATGGGAGCACGATCTATTACTTACATGACAAGCCAACGATGGCGGAATCAAAAACCGTGATAAAACTCACTGCTGAGGCCATTGGGGTATCTACCGATGGGGGAAAAACATACCCATATGGATTTACCGTCACGGGTGAAATGGTGACAAGAATCCTAAATTCCGAGGGAATCAATGCAGATTGGATCAGATCTGGTGCATTTACGATTCGGGACAGCACAGGCAAAGAGATTTTTTCCGCAAATATGGATACGAAAACCGTGAACATGTCATCGACTAACGTTAAAATCGATGGGCAATCAATCATGTCAGTGTTTTCCGAGCAGGCAACAAAAATAAAAATCGGCATTAGAAATCTCGTCCGGCAGAGCGTTGCCATGAATTTTGAATCCTATTATCTAGTGCCAAATGATTCCGATGTCGCGTTTGTTGGCAGCGCAATTGTCGGAACGAGCAAAATTGAGTGAGGTGTGGGAATGGCAAACGCAACGGCTAAAATTATTACGGCCTCAACTCCAGACGGAAAAACTGGCGATGTATTGCAGCTAAAAAACTGCTCATACGCATCATTTAGGTTGGCAGATCTTATTATTGAGGCGGACAAGTCCTATACATTTACCATTAAATTAAAATCAGCATCCTCCACCACTGTTAATTTTAGCGTCCTTGGTTATAAGTGCGATCCCGTCACGGTTACTCCAACATGGCAAGAGGTACATTTTGTAATTGAGAAGCCACTGCAAAACTTCGTGCTGATATCTCCAACATCTGACACAGAAATACTCTTATGGCAGGCCATGTTGCAGAGCGGCACGGTATCCACTGGATGGGTTCCGGCCCCGGAGGATACAGGAGACCAGATAGAAGAGATCACGGAAAAATACAGTATCCTGAAACAGGACGTTGATGGAATCCGCGCAGAGGTCAGCGAGCTTAAAACCAACGCAGATGGAACGTATGCCCTAAAAACAGAGCTGGTGCAGACGGCAAAAGACATCCGGTTGGAAGCACAAAGCTCATCGGTCGCAGCAGATAAAAAGTATGCTACAAAATCCGAGCTAAAAGTTTCTGCGGATGAAATAAACTCGAATGTAACAGATCAAATAAGCGAGGTATCGTCTGAAATAAAACAGTTGTCGGAATCCATAACGCTACAGGTGGTAAAAGCAGACGGAACAAAGACCAATATCAAGATCTCGTCTGATGGAATCATCCAATTAAACGGATCTACGATGGCCCAATATATCGATGTTGATAAACTTATGGCGAGAGATATGACGGCAACTGGAACGTTTAACGTTGATAACGGGAAATACGTTTTAACAGCTGATTCTTCCACAGTTTGCATTGGCAAGCCGAATCCATATCCAAATGATTCATTTTATTATCCAAATCAAATCACATTTAGCGGAGACAATCTAAACATCGGCGGCGCAGGACAGCGAAATATGGTTAATGTCAGCATTTCTGGTAATATTGATATGTACGGCAATTTAACACTACGATCAGGCGGCGCATGGTATCCGGTATTTTCTCTGGAGTATTCTGATAGTGGATCTGGATGGATTGGATATTCCAGCGGCGCAACGGAGAGCACACAGACTGAGGGAGTTGGCCTCGGGACAACGAATGGCGGATATATTATTACAACAGATTCTGGCGTAAGAGCTCAAATTGGAGATTATTCAATCTACATCACCAAAAACGGGCAAGCGAGAATTACTGGGAGCGGGGGAATGATACAGTTGGAAGACAATGGAGTATACATCACAGGCCCACTCTACCACAGGGATTCCAGCAGCGACAGTTGGAAGAAAATTTAAGAGGTGAATACATGTACACTGAAACTAACTGGAAATCTGGTGACATTATTACGGCTGAAAAATTGCTCAATATCAACAGCGGGATAAGCGAAGCCGGAGTGCATCCGCTCGATCGAATGAAAACCGGAACAGCGGAATCAATTGATAGCTATACTACAGCAGGATTATATTGGCTCAATAAAAGCGTGGTAACAAACACGCCAAACGGCGGCAGCGGCATGCTGATCGTCACCACTACCAGCACTGGCAATGCCATCTATCAGATTTTTGTTACGTTTAACACCGGAAACGGATATGTGGCCATCCGATGCTACACCAACAGCCAGTGGTATCCGTGGGATCAGCGCCCGGCTCCGGCATCCTACGTTACGCAGGAGGGCACCTCCGGAGCATGGAGATACCGTATTTGGAGCGACGGAAAAAAGGAGTGCTGGTTGATCACCACCATCAAGCATGAGGTCAAGCAGGCCAGCGGAAGCCTCTACTATTCCAGTGCCGTGCCCTATCCCTATCCCGTGGCCTTCACCGGCAAGCCCACGGTGTATGTGGGGGTGCGGAGTCCCAACAATAAGCCCATCTGGGCCATTCCGTCCACCCCGGCCACCGGCGCCGATCCCAAAACCAACGCCTATATGGCCTTTGTGACCGCTACCAGCACCGACAGCATTTCTACAGATATTTCCATCTACGCCTGCGGCGTGTAAAGGGGGAGCTTATGATAATCCTGAATGAATCCATGGAAGAGATCACCGAGTACGATGCCGCAAAGGGCAGTCTCACGGAGACTGTGCGCATCCGCCCGGATGCGGTGCCCATTGACAATGTGACAAAATTTGCCTATGCGGATGAGGACTATGAGGCAGTGATGATCTATACGCCATATGCGGAGGACACTGCGCCCAGCACCGAGGACACGATGCTGGAATTGACCGCCGACCACGAATACCGGCTGTGCATGCTGGAGCTAAATGGAGGTGAATGACAATGACGAGTGTAAAAAATCTGTGCTTGCTGCTGATCTCTCGGGGGAAAACCGAGGGACTGCAGGACAAAATGGACGCCTATTTGGCGGCTGACCGACTGACCGCAGAGGAGTACACGGAGCTGGCGGAGAAACTGGTAGAGAAGGAGGGAACGGCGTGAATGAAATCTTAATAGCCGTGATCCCTGCTGTCATCACCGGTGGAATTACCCTTGCAGGCATCCTAATTGCCAATGGGAAAAGTCAGGCGGTCACGGAGACGAAAATTGACGAGCTGACCCGTGAGGTCAGGGAACACAACAATTTCGCACGGCGCGTGCCGGTGGTTGAGGAGCAAATCAAGGTGATTAACCACCGAATCAAGGATTTAGAAGATGCAGAAAAACACGACGATTAAGGAGGGCGTAATCATGGATTTCGGCGTTGCTGGCGTTGCGGCTATCACCGTACTCGCCTATCTCATCGGGCAGGGTGTTAAAGCCTCTGGTCTGGCTAACAAGTGGATCCCGGTTATCTGCGGAATTGCGGGCCTGGTGCTTGGCATCGTGGCTCTGTACATCATGCCGGATTTCCCGGCGGACGATCCTATCACGGCGGCGGCGATCGGCGCTGTGTCTGGCTTTGCGGCTACGGGCGTAAATCAGATTGCTAAGCAGGCCAAAAAGGAGGATTGACGGATGGGCAAAATCATCGGCATTGACGTAAGCGAGCATAACGGCGTGGTCAACTGGCCTGCGGTCAAAAAAGCCGGTATCGGATTCACAGTCATCCGCACCGGCTACGGCACCAGCCACGTTGACAAACAGTTTGCGGCAAACATGGCAGGGGCTGCGGCGCAGGGTATCCCCATCGGCATCTATCATTTTTCCTATGCTCTGACCGCCGCAGGGGCACAGCAGGAAGCCGACTATGTGATTAAGCTGCTGGCGGCCTATAAGAATCAAATCACCCTGCCGGTGTTTTTCGATTTCGAGTATGACACTGTGGAATACGCAAAAAAGCAGGGCGTGACGCTGGGTAAAAGCGCATTTAATGCCCATACCGTGGCGTTCTGTGAGCGGATCAAGGCGGCAGGATATACGCCGGGGACGTACTACAATCTGGACTACCTCAGAAAATATGTTGACCTGGATCAAGTCGGCGGGTATGTACAGTGGTATGCTCAGTATTCCAGCACGGCCAGTGCTGCGGGCTATGACCTCTGGCAGTATTCCAGCAGCTACACCATTCCGGGCTGTTCCGGGCGGTTTGACGTCAATCTTCTGGAAAACACAGCGCTGCTGAGGAAAAAATACACCATTGGCTGGCACAAGGACAGCAAGGGGTGGTGGTATGCAGACAGTGAGACAAGCTACTGCAAGGACTGCTGGAAGCAGATCAATGGGAAATGGTACGCATTTGATGAGGAGGGATATATGATGGCAAATCAATGGAAGGTAGAAGCAGGCGGTGACACCTACTATTTGGGCGCAGACGGCGAAATGGTCACAAATCAGGTTGTTGGCATTGGAGCGGATGGGCGACTCCAGCCTTTGGAGCGGTATTACCATCTACTCTCCGATCTGCCGGACTACTACCGAAAGGAGATTGACCCCTTGATCGCCGCCGGAAAGCTCAAGGGCAAGTCCGGCGAAGGAGAAAATCTGGTGCTGGATATGAGTGAGAGCGCATTGAGAGCAATTATCGTATTGAATCGAGTGTAATTGGAGGTAAAAATGCAGATCAAAGACTACACAAAGCCGGAATTAGATAGATTTAGAAGTTTATGTAATTTTACAGACACGGAAATGGCGTTTTTTGATCTGAGAGCCAGCGGCGCTACATTAGAGGATTGCTGCGGGGAACTGGATTATTCTATGGGCGGCATCCGGCGTATTTCCGGCAAGGTAAAAAAGAAAATATCCAGAATTTAGTGGAATAGCGCTACCAAACGGTAGCGCTATTTTTTATTCTTTGCTTTCTTGCGGCGTTGCGCAAATCAATTTAGGAATCAAACGTTCCGTATTTAACGATCTCATCCGCATCGGCCTCGTGCATCTGCTCCAGCAGTGCGGCGGTGGATTCGCAACCCCACGCACGTGCTAACCGCTCAACCTCTGTCAAATTGTTGCTTGGTTGGACTTTGCATCCAGCCACTTAACATATCTGTCTGCAAAGTCCATTTTAGCTGAATCGCCCTCGTCAATATCTCCGAGGAGGCTCGCCACATCTTTCCTGGCATTTTTTGCCCATGCGAAAAATGCCTCCGGGCTGTCAAACTCTATCGTGGAGTAATCTCCATAGCAGGATCCACTATTGTCAGCGTCGAGACAGGTGTAGTCGCTGGTCGGCTCCCACAGGAGCTTGTACCACTGTACATTGCTACCGGAGTTGGTGTTCCAGCCCTGGCCGTCCACTCTGACTGCGGCATCCATGTCGCGCTTGTAAAATTTCTTTCCGTTGATGATTTTCATTTTAATTTCCTCCTTGATGATCTGATTTATTAACTGTCTATATTATAACGCCCATTGGGCAGTATGTCAAGAGCTTTTTTAGAGTTTTTTTAGATTTTTCAAAAAACCGCTCCGCCTTCCGGCGGGGCGGTTTAATCCTTTTTACGGTCGGGGTATGCCTCATAGTACCATTTTTGCAAAATATCTATATAACTTGCGCAAATGAGAAAAGTGTGCTATCATGATTATGTCATTATTCATGAGAGGCCAGTCACACTATACTATTTGCACTGTAGATAGAGGACTGGTGATTAACGGTTGAGCTGTTCCGGGCTTGACCGTTTTTCTTTTGCATGGACTGCAGCGCATAGTGCATTGGAAAAATCCTCAATGCACAGATTGGCTGCTTCCGCGCGGTTGGTGTGCGATTTGGCACAGCCGCAGCTGGTGGTACTGTCGCCCAGCAGGTGGGCCGATGTGACGTAGGCAGTATTTCCGCAGTCGCAGCGGCACTCCCAGACGACACGGCCAGAGGTGCGGCGGTCCGTTTTCCGGATGACGGTGAGCCTGCCGTACCGCTGGCCGGAGGAAATCCGCTTAGCCATGATCGTCCGCCGGATCGGTGAGATCGGTGTGCGGCATCGTGTATTCAACGGCGATCCGCAGGAGGTTGATCAAGTATGGCGGAGGGTTCCGCTCACCGCCCTCCCATTTTTGCAGCGTGCGGGGATAGATGCCGAACGCTGCTGCAAATTTAACCTGAGACAGGCCGGTGCTGGCCCGGATGGATTTGATCTGTTCGGCTGGGGTCATTTTTGTCACCTCAATTTTTTAATGTCATCCACCGGTATTCCGGATCATCGCCCGGAATACCGAAAATCATCTGGTATGTGTACTGATCCACAGGCGTTGTAGCAAGGCGCTGGGCGACATCTGCGCTGAGTTTGGGATAATCAGGATTGGTAGCCCATGCACGCCGATCATCAGCGCTGGCACCCAACACGCTGGGAGACGGTGCCGGAACCCACTGCCACACACCGTCCATGCAGCGGAGGTAGGCCATGTTGGCGCTGCTGATGTTGCCGGTGTTGTAAAAAATAGAGATTGTTTTCATTGCGATATCCTCCTATTGATGGTCTACGTTTTGATGTCCTGCTGTATCATTTGATCACTGCAACAACGACTGCATGGCTGATAATGACCTCTTGTGGGTCGTTTCCATATCCCTCGCCCTCTCCGGCGATCAGATACATGTGTGCGCCGTCATAGTCCTGCTGACGCGCCAGCGCCTTGCGCACCTCATCAATGTCATCCTCGTCATACCAGAGGTAGCCAAATCCGGTGGCGCAGGTGCCTGGGAGATAGGTTTCCTCGGTGTTTTCCCAGTACAGATCACGGGAGCACCCGAGCTCGTCCCCAACTTTGAGTACACGGTCATCCGTGCGGAGGCCATATACACAGTATTTGTTGTTGTTCTCGATCAGCGCATTCAAAACCAGCTCTTCCATTTTTGGATCCCCCTTGTTATTAACTGTCTATATTATAACGCCCATTGGGCAGTATGTCAAGCACTTTTTGCGAATTTTTTGAAGTTTTTTTGGATCACATCTGCACATTCCGGATTTTAACAGCAGGCGCTAAGATTAAATTAGGAGGTGATTGATATGGCTTATGGATATATGCCATATGGCAATCAGTATGGCGGCTATACAGGATATGGGAATCAATATGGCGGCTATAATCAACAGCCGCAGAGGACTGAGGTGATCCATGTCAACGGCCAGAATGGAGCACAGGCTCTCCAAATGGCTCCCAATAGCAGTGCTATCGTGATGGATGATACTGCACCGCTGATTTGGCTCTGCCAGACCGACGGAGCCGGTTACAAAACGGTTAGAGCATTTGATATATCTCCTCATCAGGACGCACAGACGGCATCTGTCGGCGACTTAGAAAACCGAATTAAACGATTGGAGGAAATTGTAAATGGTAAATCCGCTGAACCAGTTTCTGGCACAAAGCCAAAGCCAACAAAATAATCCAATGGCTATGATCTCCAAATTCCGCAAGTTTGCGGCGGGAATGACGCCGGAAGGCGCGCGGGAACAGGTGGAACAGCTGCTGGCCTCTGGGCAAATGTCGCAGGAGCAATTTAACCAGCTCAAAGCGCAAGCCAAAGAATTTTCAAAATTTTTGAAATAACCCCGGTGCGCAACGGGATTATATAAATTACAAAAGGAGTGATACAGTGGAAAACTATTCTCTTTCCGATCTCGCGGCTGTGACCAAGGAAGCTGACGGAATGGCTGGTAACGGTGCATGGTGGATCATCATCCTGTTTCTGTTTGTCATCATGGGAGGCGGCTGGAACGGCTTCAACCGGCAGAGCGATTTCGGTCAGTACGCCACGGCGGCATCCCAACAGGAGATCCTTTTTGGCCAGCAGTTTGGCCAGATTAATGATCGTCTTACAAACATTGGTAACGGAATCTGCAATCTCGGGTACGAGATGCAGGGCAACATAGGCCAGCTCGGCAAAGAAGTCGCTCTGGCACAGGCTGGAACCAACACCACGATCATGCAGACTGGAAACAACATCCAGAGCCAGCTTGCCCAGTGCTGCTGTGAAAATCGGCTTGCCACCGCGAATCTGTCCGCGCAGATTGACCGGCAGACCTGCGACATCACAACGGCTATCCATGCAGAGGGTGAGCAGACACGAGCGCTTATGCAGGCCAATGAGATCCAGCAGCTCCGTGATAAGGTGTCCAGCCTCGAGGCTGACAATCGTATGTACGGCGTAGTGAGATATCCTAATGGCTATAGCTATAACGCTGGCCCGTCCCCATTCTGCGGCTGCAATAGCGGCTGCGGGTGCGCATAACCAAATCAACCGCTCTAACAGCGATAAGCCCGGGGCGGAATTGCCCCGGGCGTTTTTGAAAGGAGAACAATATGAGTTGCAACAAAAATCTTAAAAATCCCCACTATAAGAGCGCCCAGAACGCTTATAACGACGCATCACAGGCGTTTGTTGCCACCGGCACCCCCGTATTCGTGCTGGGCGTGCTCAACACTGATACCGGATGCTCTGTGGATACAGTCACAGGGGGCTTCCAGATCAACGCCTCCGGACTTTACCGCGTATCCTATGACGTGACCTTCACACCGTCAGCTGCTGGCGTGGCGGTGCTCCAGGGACTCAAGGACACGGCAACGCTTCCTTGCCTCAATGCGCAGGAAACGGTAGCCGCTGGCTCTGTGTACACGCTCCACGCAGAGACTACAATCTATGTCCCAGTGTGCTGCAATGGCGCTCCAACAATCAGCGCGACGCTCGGCGGTGTAGCAGGCACGGTTTCCCATGTATGCGCAAGCGTTGTGAAATTGGCATGAGGTGAACGCCATGAAATCCAAATTGAGCGAGTATAAATCCAAGTTGGAGCACGAATTGGCGGAATACCTCGATCAGCCAATCGGGACTAGATCAATGGCCGCCGTTGATGCTATGATTGAGTGCTGGGAACACGTTAATGACATGGAAAAATGCGTGTGCCACTCAAAACCTCTGAGCGACCACGAAATATCCGAGTGGAACGCACATATGGTGAATGAGGATGGCAGCGTTGGCGGCCATTGGACAATCCAGCAGACCTCCGACATCGCTAAAAACGTTGGGGTAGTCATGGAGCACATTACGCCGGAAATGTGGAATGTAGCAATGAATATGGTATATTCTGACTATTCCGGTGTTGCTACAAAAAGCGGATGTAGCAAACCGGATTTTTACGGCGAAATGGCGAAAGCCTTTTTGTTTGACCGGGATGGAGGCGGGCCAACTGAGAAGCTGGCCAACTACTACCACGCAATAGTTGAGTAAGTGATAAGGTGACTACGTTTTGTAGTCACCTTATCGAATTATGCATTATACTATATTTTACTATGAGCACCCTAACAGTAAATTATGGTACACTGACGGTAAAATTTATCTCTCCATCATCCTCGATGGAGATTTTTTTTAACGTCCTGCGCCAAAACTCATGCTTATCAGACGGCTCCAAATCATCGTACAGAGCCAATGCACTCCGTAGCTGTCCAATATCTATTTCCCTCTGGTCTTCCGGCTCGGGAGCTTCCAGAGCCTTACGCAATTCGGTGTAATCCGATTCGTACACTTCACGGTCGATCAAATCCGACAGGTACAGATCCTTTAATTTCTGCATCTTTCGCTTTATGGCATTTTTATCCACGGACGGCTTAGGCGTAGCGTTTTGTTGTGCCACAATAGCGTTGTATTTTTCGCACTCGATGATTAGATGATCTAGCATATATGCCTCAAGTATGTCCTCACGGACACTGGTGGCATTTCCGCAGGTTCCGGATGCATGCCGCGGACACCTGCCGTACACATACTCTGTTGTTCCACTTTTATTGTGCCGCCGATTCATCCTGTACGTCAATCGCCGCCCACATTCCCCGCATACAGTAATCGAGGAAAATATGTATGTGTGTTTTTGCGTAAAATCACCAGAGTGTCTGGCGGAACGTTGCGCCATGATCTCCTGCGCCAACTCAAACGTTGTAGGATCAACGATAGGCGCGTATAGGAGTTGACCATTATCAGCATACCCGACATATCGCCTGTTTTTTAGGAGCGATTTCATATTTCTGTACGCTCGCACGATTTTATATTTGTCCAACAAATATCGTGATGTTTGAGTAATCGATTGCGTCCGTACATAATAATCAAATATATCTCGCACGATATCAGCCGTTTCAGGATCCTCCACTATTTTTCCGTCTTTCACCTTGATTCCGAGTGTTGGATGTCCATTATGGCACATCCCTTTTTCACGTTTATTTTTGTTTACGACTTTAATCCGCTCTGCTGTCCTATCTGCCTCAGACTCCGCCACCGACAGCATGATATTAACCTTAAAACGCCCAGCACTTGTGGCCGTTTCGTAATCCTCCTCCAGCGCCTTCCAGCTTACGTTATACGCATCCAAAACAGCCTGTACTTTGTAATATTCTGCCACGTTGCGAAACCAGCGATCAAGCTTTGTAAATGCGACCATATCAATCTTCCCGGCACGCACATCATCCAACATCTGTTGCAGTGCTGGCCGCTTAGATGCGGCTTTTCTGGCCGATATCCCAGCATCGGTATACATGCCTACAATCGTGTAATTATTCCCATCGGCCCATGATCTCAGCGTATCCTGCTGCACGCCGATAGATAGGCCATGCACGGCCTGCTCCTCCGTTGACACTCTAGCATATAGTGCTACTCTCATTTTTCAATCCCCCCTTGATTTTGATTGGGGGTTGATGTACAATAAATGCGTACAATGTTTGCAAACCGCATTTTGTGCAACTCCCCTTGAAAACGCCTAATACGTCATGCAAAAACCGGCTGATTTCTTCATCCTTGGCCTGCGCTATGTGCATATCGCCCTCGCCTGTTCGGATCCATTCTTCCCGGATGTTAAATTCCCGGCAGATGGACTTGATGGTTTGAGTAGAAGGATTTGATTTGCCGGATTCTATGGTGCTGCACGATGCTCCAGTGATTCCAATTCGGGCTCCGAACTGCTCTTGCGTTAATTTAGCGTCCTTGCGAATTTGCTTTATCCTCGTGTTAATTTGGATCACCTCCCTATGACCCCATTATATCACAGGATCAAAAAAAATCAAGAAAAAACTTAGATAATCTAAAATTAACTGTTGACAAACTAGAATATCTAAGATATAATATAGACAGTCAAAGAGAACAACACCAAATCACAGGGAGGAAAAACAATGAAAAATTGGTATGCAGTACAGGTTGGAGATAATTTTGATTGCGGCGATGGCAGCTATGATTATGATGAGGCCGTTGCCATGGCAGAGTCCGAATCCGCTTGGCATCCTGGAGAAGAAATCCGCATCGCAGTATGCTCCGATGGCTCCGACTATGTGGAGCGCGAGATCATCATTCAGGAGGGCACAAGATGAGCGACATTACACTGGAATTCATGATTAAGAAAATGGGCGGGATTATCACAGATGACACAAAGATCTTCATTCAGGGTCGTGGGCCTAGCGGGGACTTCCAGAATCTCGCCATTGGTGCATGGTTCGACGATGCGGTGCTTGAATATACAGACGCGCCAATCGGATCTTTCACCTACTTCACCGGCCTGAATCACTTGAATATCCAGTTGCTTAATAGGCCCTGAGCGGTGAGCCTAAATCGCCGCATCCCATCAATCTAAAGTAAAGGAGGAACGAATATGAGCGAAAAAGAAAAAAGTTTAGCCGAGGTAATCAAGGAGGCCATCCCGAAGATGACTGATTTTGATAAGGGCTACTTTTTGGCTAAGGCCGAAAGCGCCATGGAGAGGGCGGAGGAGGAAAGCGATGACGCTAGCAAAGAACAATCCCATTGATCTAATGCGGAATGATCCAGATTTCCGTGCGGCGATGTGGAATACGGCTGGCCGTGTGTTAGTAAAACAGGGCAGATCTATCCGACTGCGAGATGGAGTGCTTCCGTTTTGGACGGCGCTATACACCGTTGATGCATGGAGCATTGAGGATGATACATTGGTCATCAAGTTGAGAGGATGTGCAGACTATGGATGATGCTAAAATCACGTTGGCTGAGGCACAGTACATATGGAGTGTGCTGGCTGATATATATGGCCGTAAGCACGGCGTAAAGCTCACAGTTACTGTTACCCCGAAGGAGGACAAGGATGAACGCTCCGTGTAAGGGATGCGAGGAACGGCATAGTCTTTGCCATGCAAATTGCTCTCGCTATGCCCAGTTTAGAGCTGAGCGTGATCGTATCAATCAGGCGAGAGATCGCGATAATCGAGTGTATCGCAATCACAAGAGATGGACACCACGGCATATAGATGGTGAGCAATAGGAGGTAACGACAAAATGGAATACACAGAATATGCGAAAGCATTTGGCGAGCTTGGACGTGAAGATCGAGATAAACTACTGACCAAGGCGCGCTATGATGGCAGTCTGAGTGTGGCGGACTGCATCAAATTAGAGCAGCTTGATCAGGCGCTGTGCAGCATTGAGGACAAGAGGAGGGAACAAGCATGAGAATCGAGACACCCATTGACCGGCAGTTGCAAGAGAAACGGCGAGTTGCCCTGTTGCTGAAACGGCAGGAAGCGATGAGGAATGAAAGCGAGGGGATCCTCGTGGATCCAGAGGCGTGGAACCGGGCATTTGAGCGGGCCATGGAGCGGAGAAACCGGGAAATCGCGGCACAGGATGCGGCGGAAGTGGTGATCCCGGCGGAGATCATCAAGCGCACGGGGACAGAAGAAGTGCCGACGGACGGAAAGTTGGAACGGAGGATCAGCCGGGAGCTAGCACGGTTTTTTAATGGCATGAGCCTCGGGGCCGTTTCGGCGGCGGTGATCCTGTGGGCCATCCTGATTGCGGCGGGAGTGATTTGACAGTGCTTGAAACTGCTTTCTGGGCATTAATATGTTCCATTGGAGTAACACTCATGCTTTGGGGCTTCATCGACATCGTAAACGGGCACTTTGATTATGACGATGACATAATATTAAAGGGATCTAAACGGGCGATAGTTGGATTCGTGGTGGTGGCAGCTACAATCCTCATCCCGTAGGATATTAAGCTCACCAACACATGTATTATGGAGGAATAAATGAAAGTTTTAGTAGCGTGCGAGGAATCCCAAGCCGTATGCAAGGCGTTCCGGGAGCGCGGACACGAAGCGTACTTCTGCGATATACAGGAGCCATAGGAGGATCCAATATGAAAAAATATGAGCTTACATCCGAAACTAAAATGGTGTGCGGGATCACGCTGCACCGAATCCGTGCGCTGATTGATATTAAGCGTTGGAACGTAAAATCCGGAGATATGGGAGGCTGGATTGAGTCGGAGGCCAATCTGGATCAGTCCGGCGAGGCTTGGGTGTTCGGCGATGCTAGGGTGTCCGGTAAGGCTCGGGTGTTCGACAAGGCTAGGGTGTTCGACAAGGCTATGGTGTTCGGCGAGGCTTGGGTGTTCGGCGAGGCTTGGGTGTTCGGCGATGCTAGGGTGTCCGGCGAGGCTTGGGTGTCCGGCGATGCTAGGGTGTCCGACAAGGCTTGGGTGTCCGACAAGGCTATGGTGTTCGGCGATGCTAGGGTGTCCGGCGAGGCTTGGGTGTTCGGCGATGCTAGGGTGTCCGGCGAGGCTTGGGTGTTCGGCGATGCTAGAGTTTCTAAGTGTACCCATATGTTTACTGTAGGGCGGATTGGCAGCCGCAACGATATAACGACATTTTTCCGGACAAGATCAGAATCCGGATTTGCAATCTCTGTTTCCTGCGGCTGTTTCTATGGCACTGTGGCCGAGTTTCGCGCGAAGGTCAAGCAGACCCACGGAGACAACAAGCACGGCAGGGTGTACCAACTGGCTGCCGATCTGGCAGAGGCTCAGATCGAACTTGATGTGGAGGCACAGTAATGCCGAGATATTATACAGCGGATCCACTTGCGGACGCTGACCGCAAGGATCGGGACGATCAAAAGTGGCTGGATAGCCGTCCCCGCTGCTATGCGTGCGGGGAGGCTATCCAAGAGGATACCTGCTATGGCCACAATGGGCATAAGTATCATCTAGATTGCAAAGATGAAGCTGCGGACGATATTATGCAGGAATTCCTGGAGGCAACTATAACATGATTGAGAGTGGAGTTCAGGGGTACATTACCGGCGCAGCTACTGTGACCGTCCATTTCCCGGTGGATCTCAAGGGCAACGCCGATATCAACTGCCGTCAGTGCTGGTACTTCCGGCGGACGTATTCCACCTGCGGCCTCAATGGTCAGGTTTGCGAGTACCCTGATAAATACATTGGGTCACAGTGCCCATTAAATTTTGATGTGGAGGATAATGAGGATGGAGGTTAAATTTCGTACGCTGCGGCCGGATGAAATTGAGTGCCGCGTGAAGCAGATCACCAATGATTATTTGGTGATCCTGCTCTATAAAAACTCTCGGGTGGACATGGACCTGCTGGACGAAACAGTTGGCCCGATGAATTGGAGCCGGTGCCATTGCAGAGAGAATGCCAACTGCGTTGTCAGTATATACGATGCAGACAAGCACGAGTGGGTATCCAAGGAGGACACTGGCACCGAGAGCAACACTGAGGCCGAGAAGGGGCTTGCCTCTGATAGTTTCAAACGTGCCTGCGTCAACTGGGGTATCGGGCGTGAGCTGTACTCCGCACCACGAATCTATGTGAGGTCGTCCGACTGCAACGTCGGTCAGGGCCGGAATGGCAAGTCTGTGTGCAAGGACAGTTTCAGCGTCTCGCACGTCAACTATAACGATGCGCGGAAGATTGACCAGCTAGAGCTTATTAACGACAGGACCGGTAAAGTGGTGTTCTCCTTTCCGGCTGCTCCCAGACAGCCCGGCAAACAGCCGGACAAGCCCACGACTCCCGCTCCGCCCCCCGCTATCGTCAAGTGCAGAGATTGCCAAAAGACCATTACTGATGTAACTTGGACAAACGGCTCCAAAACCAGCGCTAAGACAATGGTCAACAAGACCGTCCAGAGATACGGCGTGCCGCTCTGCGGTGACTGCTACACCATGAGACGTGCGAAGGAGAAGACCGATGGAAACCAGAGCTGAACGGCTCAACTGGTCTATTGACCAAGAAGGAACGTGGCTCCACATGCTGGTGGCAGACGGGCAGAAAGCCCGATCATACGCCGAGGGCACGGACAAACCCCAGCGGGTTAAGATCACCCGATGGAGGGACAAGCGAAGCTTATCAGCCAACGCTTATGCATGGGTGCTATTAAGTAAGCTGTCTGCGGCCTTGCACCTACCACCAGAAGAAATTTACCGGCAACTGATACCGGACGTAGGAGATAACTACACGGCTGTTACAGTTGATCTCACGGGGCTGAATAAGCTCTGTGAGACATGGGGAAACAACGGCAAGGGTTGGCTGGTTGATGTGATTGGGGCAGGTGTGAAGCCCGGAACGGTAGACGTAGCTCTATATTATGGCTCCAGCGTCTATGACACAGCCCAAATGGCGCGTCTCATTGACCTGATTATTGCCGAGTGTCGGGAAAACGACATTGAATATTTGCCACCGGATCAGCTGGCGGCAATGCTGGAGGATTGGCATGGGGAGCGTTAAAAGAGCAACCTCTATCCCAGCAGAGGTCAAAGAGACAGTGCGAGAGCGGGACAACGGGCGCTGCATTATCTGTGGGGCTCCAGGAAACCCGTGGTGTCACTATATTCCCCGCTCCGCGCTGGGGCTTGGGATTGAAGAAAACGTTGTAACGCTATGCGACAAGTGCCACAGACAATACGATCAAACGCCGCTCAGACCGGCATGCCGTCGGATAATTGAGGACTACTTAAAATCAAAATATCCGAGCTGGAATCCGGACAGGCTGGTATACCACAAAGGAGAAAAAATATGAACATCAACGTATCGCAGATTGTCACAGAAAAACTTGCCCAGCTTGAAGCTGACGGCACCATCAAAAAGAAAATCGAGGAGGCTCTCGAAAAAACAATTACGGATGCCATCACCTCTGAGCTGAGTAGCTACTCATTTAGAAAAGAAATTGCAAAACAGTTGGAAGATGCCGTTTCCGGCATTGCAGCAAGCTGCGGATTGGCTGCCTATAATGGGTACATTGCCGAAAAGTGCAAATCCATCGTCCAGGAGCACCTCACTGCCGACATCGGTGCTAAGGTGGAAAAGAGCCTCAAGGATATCATGTTCGCGAAGCATGAGGGCGTCAAGCTCTCTTACATCTTCAGGAAGTACCGGGAATGGGTGCTGAGTAACACAGACGAATCGGACAAGTATGACAAGGAAGAGTTCACCCACGAACTGGTAGAGCAGGATAGCGGTTGTTGGAGAAGGTATACCTGCCGATTTGCAGATCGGAAACTCTGCGGCTGCGACGAGCCCGACATAGAAATCAGATTTCTCAAATACGGCGACGAAGATGAGTGCCGTATTTCCTTCCTGTATCTCAACGGGCGCAGCATGAAAGAAACCTTTAAGGTTGGGGCTATAACTGACTTTGAGGCATTCGTCCTCAATCTGTATTATAACGACACCAAGATCATTCTGGATCCCGACAACGTAGACGAAGATCCGTACTTTGACATCGACATTTGAGAAAAGAGGAGAAGTTAAATTGCTAAATCATATCACCCTCATGGGCCGCTTGACCCGTGACCCAGAGCTGAGACGAACGCAGAGCGGAATTGCAGTTGCGTCCTTTACACTGGCTGTAGATCAGGACTATAAGGGCCAGGACGGAGATCGTGGCGTCGATTTTATCAACATCGTTGCGTGGCGCGGAACTGCTGAATTTGCCCAAAAATATTTTGAGAAAGGGCAGATGGCGGTTGTCTCCGGGAGGCTGTCTACACGGAACTACGAGGACAAAAACGGCAATAAGCGGACTGCCTATGAGGTAGTTGCAAGCAATATCTATTTTGGTAGTTCAAAACAGGGGACTGATTCTGGCGGCAGATTCTCCGCCCCGTATGGAGGCTCTGGGTTCTCCATGCTGGAGGACGACGACCCTGATCTCCCCTATTAAGCCATGGGATATAACAAATATCACGCCCGGAAAATTCAGGCAGACGGCATGACCTTTGATAGCCGGAAGGAGTTCAACCGGTGGAGAGAACTTCAAATTTTGGAGGCTGCCGGACGGATTGAAAACCTGCGGCGGCAGGTGCCATTTGAGTTAATACCGGAACAGCGGGAGCTTGACGTATTGGGGCCCAGAGGAGGAAGAAAGCCCGGGAAACTCATAGAACGCTCCTGCAAGTACATTGCTGATTTTGTATACCGACAAGACGGGAAGACCATTGTAGAGGACTGCAAGGGCATGAGGACGCCGGAATATAAAATCAAGCGAAAGCTGATGCTTTGGAGGTATAACATCAAAATTTTAGAAACATAGGGAGCGCTACAAATGAAAGAAATCACCTACCTCCCGAACGAGTACCTCGAGGAAATGGACTGCTTAGGTGACGCAGAATTCGGTCGGCTCATCAGAGGACTGCTATATTACAGTATCAATGGTGTGGATCCCGAATTAAAAGGCACTGAACGGCTGTTTTGGAAAACGGTACGAAATCGGGAAAACAGGTTTGCAGAGGCGTACACCCAAAAGTGCAGCGTGAATGCAAAAAACGGGATGAAGGGCGGTAGGCCGAAAAACCCAACGGTTTTTTCTGAAAACCCGAAAAACCCAACGGTTTTTTTGGAAACCCAAAAAAGCCAACTAGAACAGAACCCTAACAGAACTATAACTGAACTGAAAGATAATATTAAGGCTCCTGCGGAGCCACCCGCACCCGTGCGTGAAAAAAACGCAGATGAAAAGAAGCGGCACAAATATGGCGAATACGGGAATGTCCTATTGTCTGACAACGACATGGAGAAGCTAAAAGCGGAATTTCCTACGGATTGGCAGGCCAGAATTGATAATCTCAGCAGCTACATGGCTTCCAAAGGCGCAAGCTACAAGAATCATCTAGCTACCATCCGCAACTGGGCGCGGAAGGACAGGGAGAAAACGCCACAAAAGGCGTCAGGGCTGCCAGACGGCAATAGCGCCGTGGAGGAGAAGGAATCCGTGAAGAACTTGCAGGCATTCCTTGCGGAATTGAAAGGGGATGCGTGATGGGAGCGCCAAAAAGAGGCTGCAGAACCTGCGTTTGGAGGCTTGTAAATGCGGGAAGCAACAAAGGGTTGCACTGCGGATATTCCCTATGCCTTACCCATCACTCTCGGATATGGCTGCACTACCAGAGGGCAGGGAATGAGAGTTTGGACGGAATGACATTCGACACCAACTGCACCGAGTGGATGCCGGGGAACCCAAAGGATAAGTTATCATTGTTGCAGGATGATCCGGCGATGGTTACTGATAAGGCATGGGCGCTCTTGGCAATGGAGTGTGGGATAGAACCTCCTGCGAAGAAAAAAGTGGAGCGAAAAAACTATTGCACAACCATTGCGCTGGATATGCAGAAGGCGAAAATGCTGAAATCCATGCACAAATGGCGGGAGATCGCTCAGATTGCAGGAATGAGCATCGGTGGGTTAAAATGCGCATACGAACGCAAGCGAATCAATAAGCAGGCCGCCAAACGGCTGTTGGACGCTTATGGAGTTGACATCACAAAAGGAGAGATATAATGGCTGATTACATTTACCGGCAGACCGCAATTGCGGCGCTGAGGGAATTTGCGGAGGAATGCAAGGGCAGCACTGAGGCCGCAACTGCGGCGGCTATGGCGATATCGGTGCTGTCCAGAGTGAACGGGCCGTGGGTTGACGTAAAAGATAGATTGCCGAAAGCCGAAAATGAGGTGCTCGTGCTATGTGATCGAAACGGATTCCAGTTTGTATGCCCTGCGATTTATGAGGATGGGACGGTATTGACACAGGATAGCACGTGGAACTGGAATGACCTGTATAACTATGGGACATACAGCGAGGAGGATGATGATTACTATGTCCCGGAGGGATGGTGGGAAAACAGACAGTTTACACCGGATGATGTTTACAACAATCCGATTGACTGCGAAGTGACACGCTGGATGGAGCTCCCGGATGCACCGGAGAAGATAAATAAAGAAATGGAGGAATAGACATGGAGTTGGTTGAAGAAATCAGAGACAAGGTCGGAGAAGCGGAGCTGCTTGCACAGCTGGCAGAGGAAGCGGCAGAGTTAAGCCAAGCGGCGCTCAAGCTCCGCAGAAAGTTGGTAGGCAAAAATCCAACGCCAAAAACGGAGCTGGAGCTTCGGGCAAATCTGGACGAGGAGCTGGCGGATGTTGCTGTTTGCGTGTCGGTGCTGGGCCTAGATACCAAATGGGAACTAATGCAGAAAAAGATTTGCCGATGGGCGGAAAGATTGGAGAAAAACGAAAAACTAAAATCATGCCCACTCTGCGGGAAGCATAGGGCTCAACTGGTAGTAAGTGTTGAAGAAATACCAAAATATTATGTAGTATGCACAGAATGTGGGTATAAAACCGATAAGTTCTCTGCCCTAGAAAATGCAAAACATGAGTGGAATAGGAGCGAATGAAATGCAAGCAAATGAAAACGAAGTAAAGCTTTTAAACAAGTGGAAAGCACGGCTTGGCTTGTATGATTGGAGGATTGAACTGCGAACAAAAATGAAACCGCAGGATATGATGATGGAGAATGTAGCCGGTTGCACCGATTGGTCGGAGTCGATTAAAACAGCGAGAATTGAGATCATCGACCCGGAGTATTACGGGGAGCGCATTGTTCCGTTTGATTTTGAAAAAACGTTAATCCACGAACTATTACATTTGAAATTTTCGTTCTGGTGCCAGAATGAAAATGATATCGGAGATAGATTGATGCACCAGATAATCGATGATTTAGCCAGAGCGTTCGTCGATTGCAACGGCGAAAAAAGGCCCACTGGCTATGCGCTGGGGGATAAGCAGAATGAGAATGCGAGATAAATCTTACAGGGATTATGGATTCAAACACGGCGAGGAAAAATATATCAAATATCTAGCGCGAGAGCCCAACTACGAACAGCGGCTATTGTTATTTGATTCTGCATATTCCGCCAATCAAGCCATTGCGGAGGATATCATATTTTCCATTGTAAGCGGAACCAGTTACGATGAAATTATGAAAATCCATTATATCCCGGTAACAAGGGTGGACTTTTACGGATACAGCCGGAAAACGCTTGCAATTTACCGGGACAAGCTGCGAGAATGCGGCGCAATATGAAAGCTGGGGCCCAAATGGGCTCCGGCTTTTTGCGTAAAAATGTGTGTATGAAGTATCGGGCAGAATCCTATAAGATAATAATGACGGGGCGGTAGGCGAGACGGTCTTTTTCTTGATTTTTCAGCCGTCAGAAGGTGGCGAAACACCACATGAGGATATCAAAGCTGGACGCACAGTCCGGGCAAGGGAAAGCCATTTTCGGGTCTGGCCTGCTACTGTCAGAACGTGCAGCCGCAGAACGTGCAGCCGCAGAACGTGCAGCCGCAGAACGTGCCAATGCTCATGTCTGGAGGCTGAGTGATAGGGAAATGGAGATCGTGAAAGGGCTGGGCTGATGGACGACGTGACAAAGAAAACATATAGGGAGCGTAAATAAAATTAAACCAGAATAAAATGAAATAAACAGTTGACACTATGCACTAAATGCGGTATAATATCAACATGGAGGTGCATAATGGAGGCTGGGAAGAAAATAGAACTTGCTCTAGCATACAGCGGTCTGAAAAAAGCTGAGCTTGCTAGGGAACTTGGAATGAGTCCACAAAATTTGCAGAAGCGGCTGCAAACCGGGAAATTTACTTTTTCTGAGTTTGAGCGGATCGCGGAGATAACAGGTTCAGAGTTTCGGGTGAATTTTGTGTTTCCAGATGGAACGGAGGTGTAGCAAGGATGTATGAAAAACTGAGCTATAGCAATAGCACTGAACTATGTGAACAGATGGCGCAAGAATGCGACACTGCTATTATTGCCTTTTCCACCGGGAAGGACAGCATAGCGGCATGGCTCCAGATGCGGAAGTATTTTAAGCATATCATTCCGTATTACTGCTACACGGTGCCGGGGCTGGAATTTGTGGAAGAAAGTCTGAAATACTATGAGGACTTTTTCCACACACATATCTACAGACTGCCCCATAGATCGTTGGCACGTTGTATGCGTGCGCTGGTATTCCAACCGCCGAACCATGTAACCAAAATAGAGGCTACAGAATTCCCTGGCGACGAATACGATGATGCTATGGTCGGTGAGATTGTCCGAGAGGCTGCGAACCTGCCAAATGCCGCTTATGTAGGCACAGGCGTTAGAATGGCAGACAGCCCAATGCGCAGAATCGGAATCAAAACTCATGGTGCAATCAACCATAATCAGAAGCGGTTTTACCCGGTATACGACTGGAAGAAAGCTGATCTGCTGAAAGCGATTGATGAAGCCGGAATTAAGTTGCCGGTAGATTATAAAATGTTCGGACGGACGTTTGACGGCCTGGATTATCGCTTTTTGAAGCCAATTAAAGAGCATTATCCGAATGATTACGAGAAAATAATTACGTGGTATCCGCTGGCAGAACTCGAACTGTATAGGAGAGGTGAACGTAATGGGTTATTGGGACAAAAAGAAACCTGAGCCGGAGGAACCGGTGGAAGAAACTGTTTCCCTTGAAGATATCGAAAAGGACACCCTTGAAGAGCTTGGGGAGATAGAAAAGGGATTTAGGGAACGGATGAAGCAGGAAAACAAGCGTTTCCGGGATATGTGCGATACGGAATACTGGTGCTGCGTATGCTTTACAAGCAGAGAGCAGAAGGAAGAATTCCTCAAAAAGATCGGCATGGAAACCGATTTGAAGTATATCGACGGTCGAGAAATGGCGAAAGCATTCCGGAAGTCCTTGAAAACTCCTGATCTGGAATTTGCACAAGTCAGGCCATTTGACAAAGAATACTTGTACCGTTCGGCAGATTTCCCACAAAAGCACACGGAGGGGGAATGATGGTTACTGACAGCAAAAAACTGGTGGAAGTGGTGAATGAAATCCTAAAGCGCGGGAATGATGTGCAAATCCAGCGCAAGGGTGACGGTGTTGTCGTGCTGGAAGTCAAGAAGACAACAAAATATAAAGCGGGCTGCTAATTGGGGCAGTCAAAGAGCAATCGGAGCTATACAGGTTACCGCCTGTATAGCTCTTTTGCTATATATACGGAAGGGGGTGTGCTGATGTCTGCTATCCAGAGACGGATTAACCGCATTACTGGCGTATCCGGTCGTGGAGGTCGAAGAGCTGCCAGCCGGAGAGTGCAGAGTGCAATGAGAGCACGTGCAAGCTCCACCTAATCTGAACAGCCGCAGGAATGGCAGGTGATTGCATGGCTGAGAAAAAGCGCGGGCGTGGACGCCCCAAGGTTGAAGTTGACCTCGACGAAGTAGAGGAATTAGCAAGCGAAGGAAATAGCCCGGACAATATCGCCGCAGCGCTTGGAATCAGCCGTGCAACCCTGTTTGGGCGAAAAGACGTAAAAGGAGCATATGAAAAAGGGAAAAACCTTTTATGCGTTAACCTGAATCACTGGCAGATGGAAGCTGCAAAATCTGGAAGCGCTACAATGCTGACATGGCTTGGGCGGCAGCATCTTGGCCAGAGGGAGAACGGAGAAGAAGCGAAAAGCGGAGACGAAAAGGCATTTTTTATCCCTGCAAAGTCAATCGGCAGGGCATTTGTTGATATTGATCGACGAATCGTGCCCAATAGATCCTATGTGTTTGAGGGCGGACGCGGCGGGTTGAAATCCTCCTATGTCTCGTTGAAAGTTATCGAGCTGCTCATGAACAACAAGAATTTGCATGCCTGCATTGTCAGGAAGGTTGCCGGAACGCTCCGAGATTCTGTGTATGCGCAGGTCAAATGGGCTATCAATGAGCTTGGGCTAAACGATGAATTTACCTGCAAGGTATCCCCGCTAGAGATCAAGCGGAAATCTACCGGACAGATCATCTATTTCCGTGGCTGTGACGATCCTATCAAGCTAAAATCAATCAAGCCGCCGTTTGGTTATATCGGAATTCTGTGGAAAGAGGAAAAAGACCAGCTTTCCGGCCCCGCGGAGGAACGTAACGTTAATCAGTCTGTTCTACGCGGCGGCATGGAATCCTATGATTTCTCCAGTTATAACCCGCCGAAGAGCAAAAGCAACTGGGTCAACCAAGAAAAGCTGGTGCCAGACGAAAACCGGGTGATCCACCATAGCACCTATTTAGATGCACCGGCGGAATGGCTTGGCCAGAAATTTATTGACGATGCGGAACACCTAAAAGAGGTCAACCCAGAAGCCTATGAGCACGAATACATGGGAATTCCAAACGGTTCCGGCGGCAACGTGTTTGAGTTTCTGGAAATCCGAGATATTACGGATGAAGAAATTAGCCATATGGATAGAATCTATCAGGGTGCCGACTTTGGATGGTATCCTGACCAATACGCTTTCCTGCGGACGTACTACAACCCGGAACAGGAAAAGATATATCTGCTGGATGAACTCTATGTGAATAAGTGGAGCAACACCCAGACAGGACAGTGGATCATTGAACACGGGTATGACGATTACACCATCACCTGCGACAGCGCGGAGCCTAAGAGCGTCAACGACTACCGGGACATGAACCTTCCGGCGCGTGGTGCTATTAAGGGACCAGGCTCCATTGAGTACGGCTTTAAGTGGCTTCAGACCAGAACGCTGGTAATTGACCCGAAGCGGACACCGAACGCATATCAAGAGATCATCAACTATGAATACGACCGTGACAAGGACGGTAATGTAATAAGCGGCTACCCAGACGGTAACGACCATGCTATATCGGCGCTGCGATACGCTTACGAGCCGCAGTTCATCCGCAGAGGCAGCAGCGCATAAGGGGGAACGCCTATGGGCATTGTTGCAAGAATAAAGGGGTGGCTGTCTATGTTGTTTAAGACCAAAGCCCGGGAAGATTTCGGCGTTGAAGAAATCACATCCGGTGAGATGAAGCGCATCATTGAAATATGTGGGCAGATCTACAGAGGAAATCCATACTGGGTTAATCCTGATGCACATATCAAATCTATTGGGTTCGCAAAATCGGTGTGCTCAGAGGTTGCACGACTCACTACTCTGGCTATTGGCATCAAAATTGATGGAAGCGCAAGGGCTGAGTGGCTTCAAAAACAGATTGATCGTATCTATTTCCAGCTACGAGGATGGCAAGAATACGCCTGCGCATTCGGGACAATAATTCTGAAACCGAACGGAGAGGATATTGATTTATACCTGCCGGATCAGTTCATTGTAACGGAGCAGCTCCACGGTAGTATTACAGGGTGCGTATTTGTAAATAAGGCGCAGGACGACATCGAAAAAAAGTTTTACACCCGGCTAGAATATCACAGATTCCTAGATAACGGCGAATATTGCATCACTAACAGATGCTATGTTGGCAATTCCGAGAATGACATGAGCAAGCCCATCGACATTGAGGATAGCCCGTGGGCCGGAATTATGGACGAGGCCGTTTTGGAAAACGTTAGTGAACCGCTATTTGGTGTATTAAAAACGCCACATGCAAACAACATCGACATTAATTCGCCGCTGACGCTACCAATCTTCTCCGATGCGATAGAGGAGTTCAAAGACTTGGATATTGCATACAGTCGCAATGCCAAAGAAATCCTTGATAGCAAGCGGCTGGTGCTGCTGGATTCCGACAGGCTCATGCCAATGGCAGGGCGGAAGATCGGGCAGAGCGCAAACGCCATGCAATCAAATCGTGAGCATATGGGGCTCCCGGATTACGTTAAAAACGTATATGGGGACGGCCAGAATAGTTTCTATCAGGAGATCAACCCCACGCTGAATACTACCGAGCGACTTGCCGGAATCAACGCACTACTATCTCAAATAGGCTATAAATGCGGATTCTCTAACGGTTATTTTGTGTTCAACGAATCTTCTGGCATCCAGACGGCAACAGGCGTGGAGGCCGAGCAGCAGCGAACCGTGCAATTCGTGAAGGATTGCCGTGATAAGCTGGAGAATTGCATGGACGATCTCATTGCTGCTCTGAATGTATTTGCCGATCTATACGATTATGCGCCGGTTGGAACGTATGAGGTGGCATACTCGTTTAGTGATATTCTCTACAACTACGAGGAGGACAAGGCCCGGTGGTACGGGTACGTTACACAAGGCAAAATTCCGTTTTGGTACTATCTCACAAAATTTGAAAACATGACAGAAGAGGAAGCAAAAGCGCTTGAAGCGGAAGCGCAGGAGCCGGAGCCGGAAATGTACGAAGGTGAGGAATAGTGGGAGGGCGCGGAGCGAGTAGTGGTATCAGCGTAAGCGGCAAGCCTTACGGGAGCGAGTTTAGCACAGTGCTACAAAGCGGAAACATCAAGTTCGTCAAGGCCAATAGTGGCTCTGCGACAGCGCCATTGGAAACAATGACGTTCGGACGTGTGTATGTCACAGTCAACGCTGCAAATGAATTGAAATTCATTTCTTATTACGACAGGCAAAATAAGCGCACAAAGACCATTGATTTGACAAAGCCACACAAAGGGGTTCTACCACATACCCACCATGGTTATGAACATTCTGAAAATGACAGCAAAAAGGGCTTTACCAATTTGACAGCCAAAGAAAAGGCAATGGTTGCAAGAGTGCAAAAACTATGGTACAATCGGCATAGCAAGTAGTGATGTAAGAGGAGCATACGGGGCACCCGTTGTCCCGGTTCAAATCCGGGCGCTTGCTATGCCGTAAGGTACAGAGATGTATCTTACGGCATTTTTGTTTATCGGGAGATTTATGATTAACTTTGAAAATCTTGACAAGTTTGCATTCCATGGTGTGGGCAAATATGACATTCCACAGATTGAGTCAGTAAATATATACCCGCATGGTGAATTTATTCCAATCAATTACGCCATGACGGAAAAACACCCATCGGAGAAAATTGTCCACACCTTTGTGGATGATTATCAATTCATGCGGCTTTGGAATCAGCCTGATAAATATATAGATCGGCTATTAAAATTCAAAGCTGTCTGCGCCCCTGATTTCTCCACATACACGGATATGCCACTTGCCATGCAGATATACAACCATTACCGTAAACACTGGATAGCGGCTTACTGGCAGCTCCATGGGATCACTGTATACCCAACTATCAGCTGGAGCAACGAGAAAAGCTATGATTGGTGTTTCGATGGCGAGCCGGTGGGCGGCGTTGTGGCTGTATCGTCTGTTGGAACGCAGAAGAATAGCGAAAGCAAACGCCTATTTTTGCACGGCTACGATGAAATGATGAAGCGGCTGCAACCTAAATGGGTGATTTTCTACGGGAAAGTGCCAGAAGAATGTGATTGGAACATCATCCGAGTGCCACCGCACTATGACGAAATCGTGAAACGGAGGGAAAATGCTAACGCCTGAATATCTCCTGCGAATCAGTGAGGGCGCTGAGGGTATCGCGGAGCAGTTGCACAATGAAATCATCCGGCGAATCGTACAGCGGATCATGATTAGATTGGCTCGTGGAGACGATTACAAAATGACAGCAACTGACAAATGGCAGTTAGAAGTGCTACAGGATGCTGGATATCTACTATCCGATGTGCAGACAGAAATTGCCAAATATACGCGGCTTCAGCAAACGGAAATATTGGAGGCCATGCAAGACGCTGGCGTTGCAACGCTCGCCTATGATGATGCTATTTATCAGGCGGCTGGGCTATCGCCCACACCGTTAAAACAGTCTCCGCCCATGATCCGGATAGCACAGCGAAATTACAAGGCTACGCTTGGAGAGTGGAAAAATTTTACGAAAACCACAGCGACAGCCACACAGCAGCTATTTATCCGGGAATGCGATAAGGCTTACAATCTGGTATCTTCCGGCGGCGTATCGTATACGGAAGCGGTAAAAAATGCAATCAACTCGATTGTGACGGACGGCGTTACCGTTAAATATCCGACTGGGCACACGGATACAATAGAAACTGCAACGCTAAGAGCCGTCAGAACTGGAATCAGCCAAATGTCTGCCGAAATCACAGATACACGGATGGACGAAATGAACTGGGATACGATATTAGTCTCAGCCCATCTTGGCGCCAGAGTAACAGACAGAGACGATTTCACGAATCACTATTGGTGGCAGGGGAAGTTTTACTCCAAGAGCGGAAAAGATAGCCGCTTCCCACCATTTTCCGTGTGCGGGCTTGGTGACGTACAGGGTATTCATGGCGCAAACTGCCGACATTCTCACGGGCCCGGTGATGGGGTGCACAATCCGTTTGAACACTACGACAGCGAGAAAAACAAAGTAGCCTATGACCTGCAACAGCGTCAGCGGCTGTTAGAACGGCGTATCAGGAAAACCAAGCGCCGGGTCATGGGGCTGAAAGAATCCGTGGACAGCGCCCCGGACGAGCCGACAAGGCAGACACAGCAGGAAGCATATGAAAAAGCAGCGGCACTGCTCCAAAAGCAAAATCAGGCTTACAATCAGTTTTGCAAGGATAACGACCTGAAACGACTTGCTGACCGTATTGCCATTGCAAAATGGGATCGGAAGCAAGCAGCACAGGCAACAGCAGCAGCTAGACGGCACAACAATAAGAAGTAAATGTGGGCACGACGTACCCATTTTTACGGTATAAAATATACTTGAAGCATTGCAAGGAGGGCTGGAAATGGAACCGACATGGGTATATTGCCCACGGTGCGGAGGCAAGACCCGCATCAAGGCAACACCTGAAACGGTCATTGTAAAGCTACCGTTTTTCTGTCCAAAGTGCAGATTGCAAATGACGGTGGACATTAAAGACTTAAAGGTCAAAAAATCTACCTAACTACCCCGCCTGTGGTCTATCAGGCTTAATCCTATTACCAGCGGCGGCTGGTCTATCAACACGGCCAAGGAGGATTTTATGCAGGAACTCATTGAAACGCTGGCATCTTTTGGCGTGACCATCCCGGAGGATAAAAAGGCTGATATCAAGTCTGCTCTGTCGAAGCACTACAAGAACAATCTTGAAGTGACAAAGACGCTTGGGAAGATTGAGGCCGACCGGGACAAATGGAAGGCGCAGGCGGAGGAAGCCACAAAGACCCTTAAGACCTTTGAAGGGATTGACCCCACAGAGATTAAGGGTGAGCTGGAAGAATGGAAGAAAAAAGCAGCAGAAGCCGAGACGAACGCTCAGAAGCAGATTTACGAACGTGATTTTGCTGACGCACTGAAAACCGAAATGGAGGCGTACAAGTTCACCTCTGAGGCGGCGAAGCGTGACGTTATGGGCCAGATCAAGGCGGCAGAACTGAAGCTGAAAGACGGAAAGATTCTTGGACTCTCCGATTTGGTGAACCAGATTAAGGAGTCGGACGCTTCCGCTTTTGTCGACGAGGGCCAGCAGAAGCTGGAGAACGGGAAAGCCCGTTTTACCACTCAGCACAAGACAGGCAACGGAACCGGCAAGAAACTAACCGAAATGACGCTGGACGAGCGCATGAAACTGAAAGCTGAAAGCCCTGACCTGTATGAGGCTCTGCGCAACGGCTAAAGCTGCACACGAGAAAGGATTTTAACTTATGGCAAGAACCGGAACTTTTGGCGGATTCGCCTTTGACCCGGAGGTTTTCTCCGAGTACATGACCGAGCAACCGACATGGAATGACGCTATTCTGGCGTCTGGAATTTTGGTGCAGGACAACAACATCATGAACCTAATCGGCGAGAAGGGCAACGTGGCGACACTGCCTTTCTACACCCCTATCGACGAGGCTGATTCTCAGGCCCTTAACAACGACGGTGAGACCGATAACACCCCCGTCGATGTGTCTGGCAGCAAGCAGTCCTGCATGCTGATCCAGCGTATGAAGGCGTGGAAAGCGAAGGACTTTACACGTGAGCTGACCGGCGCTGACCCAATGACTCACGTTGGAAATTCCGTCGCTGGATACTATCGTCAGGTCCGAACACGCGACCTTATGTCTGTCTTGAATGGTGTCCTGGGCGTGACCGGGCTGAAAAGCCATATCACCGACCTGTCCGAGGCTACCGGAACCGGAACCGTGTCCGATGCAAACAAAATTTCAGACACTACGCTGATTTACGCTGCGCAGGCGGCTTTGGGCGATGCTGCAAGCGGCCTTGGCCTTCTGGTTATGCACTCCATGATCTTTGCACGTTACAAGGCTATGGGCCTTGTGGACTACAACAAGTACACGGTGGCTAATGCTATTGAGCGTGACGTGACCCTGCCCACCATCGGCGGCTTTATCCCCATCGTCACCGACCGCTTTACCGTGGACACATCCAAGGCCAACGCAGTGTACAATACTTACATGATCGGCGAGGGCGCAATCCTGACCTGCGATAAGGTTAACTACGAGAACCCCTACTATACCGATTACGACCCGGAGACTTCCGCAGGCATCGAAAAGCTTTACACCAAGCAGGGTTATGTCCTGCATCCCAACGGCATGAGCTTTGACACCTCTAAGCCCGCCAAGGAATCCCCCACTACTACGGAGCTTAGTGCAAAGGCCAACTGGAGCCTTGCATTCAAGGAGAAGAACGTTCGCATCGGCCTTATCAAGTCCAACGGCTAAATTAAAATGGATGGGGCGCTTTTGCGCCCCGCCTAACGCCGAGAAGGAGGCATAGCATGTATGTAGATTACGAATACTATAGCGGCCTTTACGGCGACGAAGCAGTCACTGAATCGGTCTTTAACCGCATAGGTTGGGATGCCTGCCGGAAGCTGGACATTGCCACCACCGGGCATGACGGTGTGCAAAAGCTCCGCCAGACATTCCCATCTGACGAGTACGCCGTGGAGTGTATCAAGCGGTGTGCCTGTGAGCTAATCCAGAACGCTTACAATTTGGAGCAGGCCGAAGCGAACGCCAGAATGGCGCAGGGGTACACACAGCGAGAGGATGGAAGTTTGCAAGGCCGGGTGATTTCCTCCGTTTCGGCGGGAAATGAATCTATCAGCTATTCCACGTCCTCCAATTCTGCGGCCACCACACTGACGGATAAAGCCCTTGCGAGTCAGACCGTCAGGGAACAGGTGGAACGGGACATCATTACCACACATCTTTCCGGTGTGGCTGATGCAAATGGGGTTTTACTCCTGTACATGGGACAGTACCCTGATGTGAGGTAGGCCAATGTATACCGACACCATAACCCTGTTTTGCCGTCATGAGGACAAAAAGAAGGACGTGATGTGGTATCCGTATGTGCTCCATGGGGTCAACCTCAACATGGATGCAGCTGCAATTGTGGCGAAATACGGGGCGGAATCACAGGACAGTGTTGCCCTGAACATCCGGTATACGGCTGAAAACGGCCTGAAAATGATTGGCGGTAAGCGATGGCTGCCGTCAAAGGAATGGAACAGGCAGACCGAAAACTTTGCGGAGACGCTGACATTCACCAGCGGCCAAGAATTTGATTTCTTTTACGCCGGAGAATGGCCAGATGAATCCCCTGTGAGTGATTCGGAGTATGGCGTTGATGGGTTCTACGACTACATGAACGCCAGGTATGACTATGTTTATGCCATCACGTCCGTGGCTCAGTATTCCGTCATTCCACATTTTGAGATCATGGCAAAGTAGGTGCTTAAATGGCGAGAGATATCGACATTGAGGCGGATGGCGTACAGATCCATGTTAACACGTCTGATTTGATGGATCGTGCAAAGGATGCTCAATTTTGGCTGGATAGTCAAATCATGACTGATATGGTGCCACTAATGCCACATCGAACCGGGACATTTATCAATGTTACACGCGCCAGATCGGCGGCATTAGCCGGGAGCGGGAAAGTTGTTGCTGCAGCCCCGCCAATGGGACGATTTTTGTACGAAGGCAAAGTCATGGTTGATCCAGAAACCGGATCGCCATGGGCTAGAGCCGGAGCTAAAAAAATTGTAACGGATCGCCCATTGAAATACAGCAATCCCAGTGCTGTCCCACATTGGTTTGAGGCGGCGAAGGAAAAGCACCTGAGCGAATGGATTGACGGGGTAAAGAAAAAGATTGGCGGTGAAAGTTGATGGCGGAAAAAGAAAAAACTGTAAAATATGACGTTGATGGGTTTGACGCCATTACCCCAGCCATACGATCACTGTTAAACGAGTACCCCGGCTTATCAGATGGCGATGAAATTACATTTGCTGTACTTGCCGACGATAAAGGGAAGGCAATGTTCCCGGTTTCCGGTGCAATCATAGAGACTGAGAAAACGTCTGTAACAGGGCGAGTAACGCAGGTGTGTTTATATCCGCTTTTTGTCATCTATCGCGGCTCAGGGCTATCAGAGAGCCGTAAAGCCGCTGTTAAGGAGTGGCTGGACGATCTTGGGAAGTGGCTAGAAAAACAGCCAATTACAACAAATGGAGAAACGCATGCGATTACGGATTATCCAGAACTCACAGGGAATCGAACTATTTTGAAAATCGAACGCACATCCCCAGCATACCTAGAGAGCACGGAAACAAATAAGGCCGAGAACTGGGCTATATCGTTATCTGTGCGATACAGAAATGTATATCAAAAATAAATAAACAATGTGAGCCGGAGCCGCGAGCCAGAGCCTCTACGAGGAGGACAAAATTATGGCAAAACTCAATCGCGAGGCGCTGGCCCACTATCTTGACACCGCATTTAACACCAAGGTCTCCGATGCAGCAAAGGCAACGTTTGAGATCATCGGTGATGATATCGAGGATATGAGCGTTGAACTCAACCCCGACACTGAGACCACCAAAAATATTCTGGGGCAGACCAAAACCACCGACAACGGATATGAGCCATCCATTGAGGCTGATCCTTTTTACGCTGATCCTGATAAAAAGCTGTATCCCAAGCTCCGGGATATCGCAATGGAGCGTAAAAAGGGAAGCGACTGCAAAACTCTCATGCTGGAAGTCATTGCAGATAGCACGGAAGGCACTACCTATGTGTCATATCTGCAGGAGGTAATGGTAAAGGTCTCCTCTTATGGAGGCGATACCGCAGGGCTCAATTTTCCGTTTACAGTCTCCGAGGATGGTGCGCGCGTCAAGGGTACTGTAACTGTAGCATCTGTAAAAACCGGATCTCCGGTATTTACGGCAGATTCGGAAGTTTAACTTTTAGGAGGTACGCACATGGCTGCGAACAAAAACGAAATCATTCTCAACGTAAACACTGGCTACAAAACAGTTAAAATTCGTGATGGCGATGAAATCATCGGAGAGTTCAAATTCAATCCCGCCGACTCCAACATCGTGACCAGAATTGACGAGGTTATCAATTTCTTCAATTCCGTGGAATTTGGTGCGGAACTCACGGAAGAGCAAAAGCTTGAACAGACGAAAAAGCTTTGCACCGACATTTGCGAGCAGTTTGATTATCTGTTTGGCCGCAAAGTTTCTGACGGTATTTTTGCATCTTGCGGCCCGCTCAGTGTAACCGAGGATGGAGATTTCTTCTTCGAGACGATTTTGGAAAAGATTTCCGGAGTGATTGAGCAGACCATGGGCGCGCGAATTGACAAAAAGTTAAAAAAAGTGAAGAAGGCCGTTGGAAAATACATCCCAGAGGGATTTGAGCCAACGGTTAAAAATTGAACGCTTGGGAATTGCCCACGTCCCTAGAAATTGGGGGCGTGGGCTATCCCATACGCACAGATTACAGAGCCATTTTGCAGATCCTCAGTTGTCTCGGCAGCTCAGAATATGAGGACGATGAGAAGAGAATGATATTTTTTATCATTTTTTTCCCAACGTACAATGAAATACCGGAAAACTGCTATAAAGAAGCTCTGGAAAAAGCTGTGGAATTTATTGACATGGGAATGAAAGAGGACAGAAAAAAACGTCCAACAACTATGGACTGGGCCAAAGATTCCACGTTGATAATACCGGCGGTAAATCGTGTGATGGGGCAGGAAATCAGATCACTGGAATACCTCCACTGGTGGACGTTTTTGGGGGCGTATATGGAAATTGGAAGTGAATGCCTTTTTTCCAACGTCCTGAACATCCGGCAAAAGAAAGCAAAAGGCAAGAAACTGGAAAAATATGAAATAGAGTTTTACAACGAAAACAAATCATTAATTGACCTGCACAAGTCCGAGAGAAGCAAGGAAGAGCTGGATGCCTTGCGAGAAATTTTTGGATTTAAGAAATAGCGCCGGAGCCACGAGCCAGAGCACTTTTGCGAGGTGATATTGTGGCGGCAGACGGCGAAATCATCATTGATACTAAAATTGATACATCGGGAATTGAAAAAGGCACCAGTGATATAGAGGCGGCGTGCAAAAAGGCAGCCTCTAGTGTTGAGAATATCGGAGAGAAAGCGGCGGAATCGCTTGGCGGTAAACAGGATGTAGCTGGAGTTCAGAGTGTTTACGACCAGATGGTCGCATCCATAAAAGAATCCGCAGAAAAGCTAAAAGGCGTTGCGTCCGCAGTTATTGCTCCGCTCAAAAGTGCATTTAGTGAGCTCAAATCGGCAGCGCCGAACGGCGATGATCTGAGCGGACAAACGCAGACAGAGGAATACAAGCAGCTAAACGCTGAGATCGAAAAGCTATCTCAAAATTTGGCAAAGGTTGACGCTAAAAAGCGGAAATTTATGTCCACCGGCGGCAATGAAAATAGCCGTGCATTCCAGCAGATGGAATACGATGGGAATCTAATCTCCGAAATGCTGGATCGGGCAATAGAGAAAAAGCGCGAGTTGGAAGCCTCCGGCGGCGCATACACTAGCGAGAAAAAGGGAATAGACCAATTTAGCGCTAGTGCCAGCAAGGCTAGCGGAATCTCATCAAAGTTGGCTGCTGCAGGGTCAAAAATTGTTGCAGTTTGGAAAAAAGTTGGATCCACACTTTGGAGCGTAGCAAAAAAAAGCCTATCTGCAGTTGCATCGCTAGCAAAAAAAGGATTATCCACTGTTGCAACGCTATCTAAAAAAGCTGCATCGGGTATGCTCGGACTTGCCAATGGAAGCGGAAAAGCCGGAAACAGTATGCAGGGCGGATTGAAAACGATCCTGAAATATGGCCTTGGAATACGGAGCCTGTACAGCTTAGTCAATAAGTTGCGTTCGGCGCTTGTCTCCGGCATGACAAACTTGGCGAAATATTCCAGTTCCGCAAACGCAAACATCTCCGCCATGCAGAGCTCTATTACGAGGCTGAAAAACAGCGTTGCGGCTGCATTCTCCCCGATTTTGAGCATTGTTGCACCAATCGTTACAAAACTCATCAATCTGTTGGCAACGGCCATATCTTACATCGGTGCATTTTTCGCGGCGCTGAGTGGCAGTAAAACATACACTAAAGCCATTGCCGTTACGGAAAATTTTGCCGGTGCAATGAATAATGCTGGGAGTGCGGCTGGTGGCGCGGCTGACGCGATGCAAGAATACCTCTCCGGACTGGACGAAATCAAAAAATTTGATGATGGATCCAGCAGTGGCGGTGGTGGCGGCGGCGGTGGTGGC
>OGDN01001439.1_pt1 | contig 39072 bp, 32 predicted proteins | sample 1570271 | NCBI WGS metagenome assembly OGDN01 (sample SAMEA4384481, study PRJEB24528) | human gut metagenome | reverse complement strand
GGCTTTGTGCTGACATGTCAGACTCTGTGAAATTACCGACTGTGGATTGAAACAAGCTGAAGGGCTTCTGATAAGCAGCCAGAGGAGGGAGAAATCCCTCCTCTTTTTTAACGTAGATAAGCAAGTAGCGAAGCGGATTGCGAATAGCTATCTTGTTAAAATGTTAGAAAATTCTGACAATTACGAAATGAAAAATAAACAGTGAAAATAAATAAAAAATATTTTAAAAAGTACTTGACAAATAGAAAGAGACAGGATATAATGAAGTCACAAACAAAGAAAAACAACTTAAGTAAGATATTAGAAATAAATCTTACAAGAAATCTAAAAAAGGAGGTACAGTCCAATGGGATAGTAATCAAAATCTAAAGAAGCTGAAAAGCAAAAATGATCGAAAAGAGGTACGGACCAATGGGACGGTAAGTGGTATTAGAAGAGATCAGAAAGAAAGCTGAAAAGCAAAACGATTGGAAAGAGGTACAGTCCGATGGCATAGAAAGTAAATGTACAAAGTACAAAAGCAGAAAGTACATAGAAGAACAAAAATGTATGAAGTGGAGTACAGTCCAATGGCGTAGTGAAAGGCTAATAGGTAGAGAATAAAAAAGAAAAACAAATAAGAATTATCAGACGAAGTCAGATAAATGTTTTTCAAGTCTCATAAAGGTTTGTAGTGAAGAATAAAGATAGATGAATGAAAATGAAGTTAGTTTAATAGGAGAACGGTAGAAGACCGATAACATAAAAGTAACAAGCTAACGAAGGCAAAAGAAGATAAAGAAGAGGAATGGAAAATAAATAAAACTAAATAATTGAAAGAGGTAAAATCCGATGGATGAAATAGTTTGACAGCGGGCATCAAAAAGAAGAAAAGATGCCCGCTTTTTAGTGCGCAAAAATAGTGTACGAAATTTATTATCTCAAATTGCTGAGACAGCTAGCATTACGCGTGAACGGTAACGCGAATTTTGAACATGTCTCTGTCAAATATTCGATTCTCTTTCTGATATCAAATTGGTATAATAAAAATACAATAAAAAACGGAGGTATTAAAAAATGAAGGGAAAGAGAATGAGTGCACTTGCAACAGCCAGCTTGATGGCTATGACAGCGTTAGCAGCAATGCCACAGCCTGCAATGGCAGATGAGGAAAAGACAGTCATTAACATTTGGTCAAAGGATCGTCATGATGCTGATTATGTACAGAAAAAAGTGGACGAGTACAATGCAACCAATACCGATAATATTGAGGTGAATTATCAGCTGTACACCGATAATTATCAGCAGGCAATTGATATGGCTGTCCAGAGTGGAGAATTGCCAGATATTCTTGTATTTCAGGATGATGCATTCAATAAGTATTTGGGCGAAGGACAGTGGGCAGATCTGTATGAATTTATGGATGACGACACGAAGGAATATTTTAAAGATGTCATTTATGATGGCTATAATGAGTTGGATGGAAAATTGTATTTTATTCCGACGACTGGAACAACCTGCCGTTTATTCTACAATACAGAAATTTTTGAGAGAATGGGAATCGAGAACCCGCCAGAGACACTTGAGGAAATGGTGGAAGATGCAAAACTAATTACTTCGGAATTGTCTGGAGAAGGAATTTATGGTTTTGCTGAAAATATGAAGAGCGCAAGCGCAGGACTTGCCCGTTCGATGATGGTTGGTCTGCAAAGAGAAACAGGAACTTTACTAGGATATGATTTTGCAAAGGGCGAATATGATTTTTCAACATGGGCAGATGAATTAGCACTTTGGACAGAACTTCTCTCTGATGAATGTGCATTCCCAGGCTGTGAGTCCCTTGATATTGATCCTCTTCGCACTCAATTTGCAGCAGGAAAGATTGGTATGTATATGTCTTACACACATGCAGAACCAGGTGTATATGCAAATCAGTTTCCAATGGATTCTGATAAGTGGGATTGTGTGCCGATTCCAACAACAGGAGGAAAAGAGGTTGGAAAGCAGTACTTCAGTGCGACTAGTAGTTATATGTTGAACGCCAAAAGTGAAAACTTGGAAAAAGCATATCAAGTTTATCATGATATCTTTACAACAGAAGAATATCTGATTGGTTATTATGAGGGTGGATACGGTGTAAGTATTATTCCAGCAGTTCTTGAGAAGGCAGAGCCAAGTGAAGATTTCAAGAATAAGAAGTGGCTACAGATTAACCCAGATATGGATGCTCTTCTTCCAAAGCCACCGCACACTGCATTTACATCAGGAATGATTGTAGAGGGGGAAGATTTGTATAAGACTTGCGAGTCCATTTATTATGGCGGTGCAGATATTGAATCTACACTTCAGGATCTTAGTGATCGCTACAACAAAGCTTATCAGGAAGCAATTGAAAATGGTACTGGATATGAAGTTAAGATTGAAAATTATGATCCAATGAATCCGGTATTAAAGTAAAAAAAGAGGGCTGCTTCGGATGAAGCAGTCCGTTTTTTATAAAAAGAGTTAATAAAAAGGGCAGATGCTGTCTATAAAATTAAAAGAAGGGAAGAAGAATAAATCTATGAATAAAAAAAGAAAAATAAAACAGAATCTGCAGGCATATTCATTTTTACTGCCAAATCTGATTTTATTTACAGCTTGTACACTGTATCCAGTTGTATGGGCATTGAAATATGTATTCTATCAGTATGGTGGATATGGTACAGGAACTCCGCGCTTTGTTGGTCTCGAAAATTTATCAAGAGTATTTCGTGATGAAGTATACTGGAAAAGTGTAGCAAATACTTTTGTGTATGGATTCGGGAAAATTATTTTTATTATTCCATTGGCGTTTTTCTTGGCATTTTTGTTGAACAAACAGACAAGAGGAAATAGTGTAGCACAAAGTATCATTTTTTTACCAACAATCATGAGTTCAGCTGTTATGGGACTTGTATTTTATCTGCTATTTAATGCTTACAATGGAGAGGTTAACAAGATGCTTCTGAGTGCTCATATCATCAGTAAACCAATCAATTGGCTTGGAAAAGATCATGCGATGCAGACATTAATTATTACTGCTGTATGGGGTGGTGTAGGAAATTATATGGTATATTTTATTGCCGGAATCCAACAGGTATCACAGGATGCAATCGAAAGTGCACGAATTGATGGTGCAGGTCGATTAAAAACAATCTGGTATATTATTATTCCAATGCTTGGACCGATTTTAAAGATTATTTTGATGCTTGCGATTACATCTGCCTTTCATGACATTACTAATGTAATGGTATTAACGGAAGGTGGTCCAACCAATTCTACAATGGTAATGTCTTTGTATGGCTATCGTTATTTCTTCCCAGTTTCGGCAACAGAAAGTACGGTGCCGCAATATGGATATGGTGCTGCAGTTAGTGTGGTATCAGCAGTGATTACGGGTGTTGTCACAGTTCTTTATCTAAAGGCATCCAAAAAATTGGATGATATTTATTGAGAGTCTGGGAGGTGTCTATGAAACGGTTTAAAACAAAGAAACATATGTCTGCGTCGGATATAGGAGTTGGAACAATTAAGTGGATATTTCTGCTTGTGATGATTTTATTTACATTATATCCAGTGATTTATACTGTGTTGGGTTCATTGAAAACAAATGCAGAATTGACACTGGGAAATCATTTTCTTCCAGAGGAGTGGCATTTTGAAAATTATTATAAGGCATTTATTGAGGCAGATTTTGCTCAGTATACGGTAAATAGTGTAATTGTCAGTGTGGCCGTTACTTTACTTGCAGTTGTTACTTGTTCATTAGCAGGATTTATTTTGGCAAGAAAAAATTTTGTTGGAAAAAAGATTATTTTGACTCTGTATACTTCAATGATGTTTGTCTCACTGGGATCGGTTACTCTTTATCCAATTTATGAGTTGCTTCGTGCGATGAAATTAAATAAGACTTTATTTGCACTTGTTGTTGCTCTTACTGGTGGTCAGGCAACAAATGTTTTTCTGGTCATGGGCTTTACAAAAGGTATTCCAAGAGAGCTTGATGAGGCAGCAACAATTGATGGATGCAGCATTTATGGCGTCTATGCAAGAATTTTGTTACCGCTTAGTAAACCAATTTTGGCAGTAGTTGCTTTGTTTTCATTTCGAAATGCCTGGAATGATTATATTACTAGCATGATTATGAGTATTGCAACACCGAAATTAAAAACATTGACAGTAGCTGTTGTGCAACTGAAATATTCGGTCAATGCAGCGGCAGAATGGCATATCATGTTAGCTGGTGCATCCATCGCAATTATTCCAATTTTAATTGTGTATCTTTTTGCAAATAAGCAGTTTATTGCTGGATTGACATCAGGAGCCGTAAAGGGTTAAGAAAGTATAGCTTATTTGGACATTTACCGTAAAACATGCTATAGTAACGAAAAAGAAAGCAGATAAGAAGGTGAAGAATGTGAAAAGATTTCTAAATAATATGAAATTTAAAAGAAAAATACTTTTTATTGTGGGCGCTTTGTTTTTCGTTACAACTGCAGTTGGCGGAGTCACTTATTATCATTATGCAGCAAATGATGTGGAAAAAAATTTTACGGCAGGTGCAGAGGATGTATTGGCGCAGTTGGCAGATACGTTAGATTTGCGATTGAATGCAGTTGAGATGAGAGTGCGTGGCTTGATTTTGAATACAAGCTTTATGCGGGCAATGGCAAATTATTTAAATAATCCAGATGAAAAGAATAAAGTAAAAGCGCTTGGAGAGATGGCTGTTTTTTTGAAAGATTTGGAAAGTGGAGAGCGTTTGGTGCATTCTTCATATATTTACACTGAAAAGGGGGATTTTGAAAATTTTACGAGAATGCGTAACTGGGACTTTAACTTTCAAGAATCGAAATTTTATCAGGCATATCAGAAAAAAGATGCAACTGCTGTGCAGTGGTTTCCGGCAGAACAAGACGAGATTTTTAAGGATGGCGATGAAGTAATTCCATATGTTCGTCGGTTTACAATGGATGGCTACTATAATGGTGGTTATCAATATTTGATTGTGCAGTTGAAAAAATCCGAGTTAGACAGAGTTTTATCAGGAAAATATGGCTATTTTGATAAAATTTTGATTATAAATGAAAACGGAGACTTACTGGCTGGCTCTGATGGTGTGGAAATACAAAACTTGATAGCGCAAACGCAAATTTTTGAAAACAGCGATAACTCAGAGGATAAGGAATTTGAGCAAGATGAAGTGAATTATTTGGTGTTTTCAGATACACTTGAAGCAACAGGATGGAAAATATTGGGATTGCGCTCAAGAGAGTCTCTTTTGGGAAGTTTAAAAAATTTGCGTTTTTTGATTGCGGAATTTACAATTGTTATCTTTGGCATGGCATTTGCGATCCTACTGATTGTGTCAAACCGTTTGACCGAGGCACTTACGCGTTTAGAAAAGCGAATGAGTATTGTTCAGGGCGGTGATTTCGAAGTTAGATTCTTTTATCCATATCATGATGAGGTTGGAAGTCTCGCGAGAAGTTTTAACTGTATGCTTGATGAGATTGAACGTCTTGTCAAAAAGCAGGATGAGACGATTCAGGAACTAAAGCGGGAGCGTGATTTTGTAGCAGAGGTTCAAAAGCAAAAAAGAAAGGCAGAACTAAAGGCGCTGCAGGCACAGATTAATCCTCATTTTTTGTATAACACATTAAATGCAATTACGTGGCAGGCAGCTGATAAGGGAGAAGAAGAGATCAGTATTTTATCAAGCTCATTAGGACGTTTTTTCAGGATTAGCCTAAGTAAAGGTGAAGAGGTGATTTCACTTCGCGAAGAGATAGAGCATGTTACTAGCTATCTTGAGATTCAGAGTATTCGTTACGGCGAAAAATTGAATTATGATGTTGAGGCAGATTCTTCTCTTATGGAATATAAGGTGTTAAAGCTGATTTTACAGCCTTTGGCGGAAAACTCAATCTACCATGGAATTAAGGAAAAAGCACAGGCAGGATGGATTCATATCCGTGCACAGCTAATACATGTAGATGAAGGTAATGACAGACTGCAAATTAGTGTGTGGGACAATGGCTTGGGAATTGCTTGTGATATGTTAAAAAAAATTAACTATTCGCTTGCAAACGGAGAGACTAATTCGGCTGATGGATATGGAATCTTTAATGTTAATGAGCGAATCAGACTATATTATGGCGAGCAGTATGGTCTTTTATATGAGAGTGAGGAAGGAGAATGGACAAAGGCAATTCTGACACTTCCAGCAGTGAAAGCGGGGAATGAGATATGTATCAGATTTTAATTGCAGATGATGAAGAAAAAGTACGTGACTTGCTTGCTAAAAATATTAGCAAATTGCCGCTTGATCTGGAGGTGGCAGCAGTAGCAGGTGATGGCAGAGAAGCGTTAGAATTAGCGCTTAAATTAAAACCAGACATTGTGATTACTGATATTGCAATGCCATTTTTAAATGGTCTGGAATTAATTCGTAAAATGAGAGAAAATGGAATAGAGAGCAAAAATCTTATAATCAGTGGATATGATGAATTTGATTATGCAAGACAGGCCATTGCATTAGGCGTACAAAATTATTTGTTGAAACCTTTTCTTCCAAAAGACATCAAAAACGAATTGGAAAAGATTATTCGTGAACTAGATAGCCAAAGGGTGCTTCTTCAAAATATGGAAATGCTTGAAAATTTGGCACAGAGCCGCAATGCGATTATGCATGAAACTGTTTTAAAAGATATTCTTGAGGGCAGTCAGGAAAAGATGGACTTATGGAAGGATAGTGGAATAAAAACTGATGCATCATGGTATGTAGCAGGAATTTTAAAATTGGAACAAAGTAAATGGGATTTTGCCAACCAGAATAAGGTGGAAGAATTTCTGGAAATGATCCGAGATCAATATTTTTCATCAGAGCTTTCAATGTATGCAGTCAGCTTTGACAAGAAATCACTTGCCGTTTTTTGGAGTGCTAATGGAACACATGCTGATATTGCACAAAGAAGAATTGTCGAGGGACTCACACATATTCAGCAAAGTTTAAAAAAATATTATCAAATTCGACTGACAGGTGCGTTGGGATCGCCGTATCGTACGCTTAATGAAGTTTATCAATCATACCGGGAGGCACAGTCAGTATGGCGTGGTATGGTAGATGTATGTGACAAAATCAAGATATACCAAAAAGAAGAAAAGAAGCAAAACATTGAGAGCGAAACAAAAAATCAAATTCGTTTTTGGAAAAATCAAATTCGCTTGTGCGTGAGGACAGGGCAGCAGCAGGAAGCGCTTTCAAATCTTACTGGATTGATTAAAAGCTATGCGGCACTTGCTGATAAGAAAAATGATTATATATGTGCATCTGTTGCGGAGTTAATTTACGATATACAAAATGATATGGAAAAGACAAGTCATAAGCGGGAGTATGAACAGGCGTTAGAGATGACGGAGCGAAGACTTCGCTATGGAAGTTTGGCTGATATGAAGGAATTGCTTGAGGAATCAATTATACGTTATTGCAGCATTGCAAGCAGCTGTCTGGAAGAGACAAAGGCTGAAAATGTGACGGAACTGATTCGTAATTTGATTGATGTAAATATTGGCTATGCTGGAATGGATCAGGAGTGGATTGCGTCACAAATTCATTTTAGTACTAGTTATGCTAGACAGGTTTTTAAACAAATTTTAAATGAAACGATAAGTGAATATATTATCCGAAAACGGATGGAGCTTGCTGGAAAACTGCTTAAAAACACGCCACTAAAAATACAGGAAATCGCACAGGAATGTGGATATGAGGATCAGCGATACTTTGCCAGCAGTTTTAAGAAGTTTTATGGATGTACACCAACAGAATATAAGCGAATTGTGGAGGAATGATAATGATACAGTTTACACAAAAAGAAATTGAACATTTACGAAAAAAGAAGAATGAATGTCCACAGGCAATTTTACGTCTTGAAGAGGAAGTAAAGGATATTCTTAAAGAACCGCTTTTAATTCCAAAGACAGGAATTGGAAACTGGTCACTTTATTATTACTGCCCGGATTGTTCAGTTAAGCTTGATTTTAACAGACATAGTCCAAAGGCACATCGCTGTCCGATCTGTGGTAAAATATGGACAGGCAGTCCTTATGATGAGAGCTGGTGGTGGATTGTCAGCGTGAAAAACTATGAAGCTGCATTTCGTATGGCACTTTTATATCAGATAGCGGAGAGAAAGGATTGTGCAGATAAGGCGATAGAGATGATGCTTGCGTATGCATCTTACTATAAAGATTACGAGGTGCACGGAGATATTCCATACAATGGACCAGGAAAAGCTGGAGCGCAGACTCTGGATGAAGCTAATTTTTTGAGAAGTTTTGCACTTACTTATGATCTTTTGGAATCTTGTATGAGCACACAGGAGAAGGAAAAAATTCGTGACGGACTTCTGCTTCCGGGTGCAGAGTTTTTGATAGAGCATCGTCATATGCAGTTGCATAATCATGAGGTAATTATTAATTCTGCAATTGCTATTATTGGTTTGATCTTTGGAAAAGAGGAGCTTGTTAAAGAGGCTGTTTACGAAAAGTATGGTCTATTGTATCAGTTAGAGCATGGTATGCTTTCCAATCATATGTGGTTTGAGGGTGCATTTGGTTATCATTTCTACGCGCTGACAAGCTTTTTTGCATATGAAAAATTTGCGCTTCACACACCGCATAGTCACATTCACCATCCAAATTACAAGGCAATGATGGAGCTTTTGTTTTCCTATATTGAGCCAGGCTTTAGAGTGCCGATGCTGAATGATACTAATTATGGTCATACGTCTTCTATCTATTATCTTTACGAATTTGCATATCGTGAAATCGGAGGTGATAAGCTTTTATATGTGCTTAGGGAACTTTATAAGGATGAGGCGCGCGATAATTTGGAAGCATTTATTTATGGTGTTGATGATTTGCCGCCTTGTGATATTGTTCCGACAGGAAATCATATCGAAGAGGGAAGCGGCAATTCAATTCTTCGCGGAAAGGATGGACGCTATCTATTATTTAAGCATGACTGCTATGGTGGTGAGCATGATCACTATGATCGTCTTGATATTAGCTACGAGGCATTTGGAAAGCGCATAGCACCAGATCTTGGAACAACTGGCTATGGTGCACTGATGCATTATGATTATTATAAAAATACAGGTTCGCATAATACTGTCAATATTGAAGGGAACAATCAGGCACCAGTCAATGGTGTTTTGACAAAGTGGGAAGAAAATGATGGAATTTTATGTCTGGAAGCAAAAGCTGACTGGACGGTACCTTACAAGATGCCAGACAGTTTTACTATTGTCCAGTGGGATGAAGATGCGTATCGGACAGTTACAATGAAACGCACGATTCTTTGGGCACAAGAGTGGTTTGCCGAAGTATTTTTTGTAGATGGAATACCGCAGGGAAAAACAGCAGATTGGGTTATGCATTTTTCAGGAAGCGTTGTCAGCGAACCGAGTGGAAAAGAAATTGCTTGCTTCTCAGACAAAAAGCCGTATAAGCATTTACATTCCGTGATAAAGCTTCAGACAGAGAATACGAAGGAAAATAAGAAAAATGCTGTACAGACGATCTATCGTGACGATGATGTGCTGACGTGGGTATATGGTATGGATAATGGACAAAGTGTTTTTGTTGGAAAGGGTCCGGATAATCCGTCCATTTCAGATATCAATTATAGAATAGAACGCGCAAATGGACCAAAGGCTGTATTTGCACATGTTATTGCGAGTGCATCAGAAAAACAAATTCAGACATACAAAAAAGATACAGTTTGTCCAATAGAGAAGGTTACATTTGAGCAGCGTGAAGAGGGTGTAAGCATTTGTATTGTTCAGGCAGATGGAAAAAAGATTGAAAGAATAATAACAAACTAATAAAAAGCAATATGATGGACACAGGCTGGAAAAATATAAATTTTTCTTAGCTCTGTGTCCATTGTCATGATAAATAATTTATGGTATACTTTTGTCGAAGCAATTCGAGAAAATATAAAGAAGGATGTAAAATTATGGACTTTTATTTGGGAAGATCAGATTGGAAAACACTGCAGCGTGGAGAAGAACATAGTTTTCTTTTGGTCAATGGTCTTGGCGGCTACTGCAGCCAGACAGTGATTGGTTCAAATGCGCGTCATGACCACAATTTGCTCACGGCAGCGCTTGTGGCACCAACAAAGCGTTTTGCCATGGTGCGCCGAATAGAAGAGATTCTTCATGTGGGCCGCAATGCTTATCGTCTGGATTCACAGGCGTATGTTACATCATCAGATGATGCAGCGGGTTTTCGTTTTCTTGACAGCTTTTTTTATGACGGACTGCCTTCTTGGGAATATATGGTAGAGGGTGTGCGTGTCACAAAACGTTTGACACTTGTATATGGAACAAACAGTCTGGCAATACAGTATCAGCTTTATGCAGATGAGGGCGTGGATGCATGGATTGAGGTTATTCCAGTGTATGGTTTTCATTCAAAAAATGATCGTCCACTTACATACGAGACGATTAGCTGCCGAAAAAAAGAAGATCGCCTTTTTATGTCAACAAAAGAGGCAAGTTTGTATCTTGATACAGATGGTGATATCGAGTCGATGGAAGAAGAACAAGTACAGTGGTATCGTTTTGATCAAGATGGACCTGACGGACGAGATGGCTGGGGCGGCGGACGAAAGATTCATAAAATCAAGTCAGCGCATACAACAGAAGAAGATATTGATAAGCGTGTGTTAAATGGCAGTGTTATGCTTAATTTGATTTATGGCATGGATGAAAACTGGATGAATATACAGCGCGAAAGAGAAGAAAAAACACAGAATGATCTTTCAGCAGTATTTTCTCATTTATGGAATCAGGAGCATGAGCGCCAGAAAGCAGTTATGGAGCAAAGTGGAAGAGTAAGTGAAACGGCTCGTCAGTTAGCTGTAAGTGCACAGGCACATTTGACAAGACGTGATTCCACAGACGGCATGAGTATTATGGCAGGTTTTCCATTTTTTGGTGACTGGGGCCGCGATACGATGATTGCTTTTTATGGATGTACGCTTGCAATTGGCCAGATGGAGGCAGCAAAGAGTATTTTACAAACATTTATGCGTTATTGTCGCAGGGGAATCATGCCAAATCTCTTTCCAGAGGGTAAGGATGAGGTGATGTATAATACAGTAGATGCATCATTGTTATTTATAAATGCTCTTTGGGAATATCTGCAGCATGTGACAGAGAAAGAGTGTGATCCTAGCTTTGAAGCAGAAGCAATTAAAACAGCAGAGTCGATCATCAGCTGGTATAAAAAGGGAACAGATTATAACATTCATATGGAAGAGGATGGACTTCTTGCGGCTGGAAATGGTCTGTGGCAGCTGACGTGGATGGATGTGAGGTTTGGTGATATTTTGCCAACACCACGCCATGGAAAGCCAGTTGAGATCAATGCATATTGGTATAATGCTGTTTGTATAGTGAGAGAGCTTTTAAAAAAGCAGGGTGAAGAAGAAAAGGCAGCGCGCCTAGATGTGCTTTCAGAAAAAATCAAAAAGAGCTTTTTAAAGAAATTTACAAAGCCAGACGGTACACTTTATGATGTACTGCCTGAAAATGGAGAGCCAGATGATGCGTCAAAGCAGGTTCGCTGCAATGAAATTTTTGCATTGACAATGCCATTTACTATGATTGAAGCAAAACAGGCAAAAGCAATTCTTGCACAGGTAAGAAGAGAGCTTTACACACCAGTGGGATTAAGAAGTCTTTCTCTGTATGATCCGCAGTTTCATCCACATTATGGCGGTACTCAGTTTGAGCGTGATATGGCATATCATCAGGGAACTGTGTGGGCATATCCGCTTGGTGCATATTATCGTGCATGCATTCGCTTTTCTGATGAGCCAAAGCAGACAGCAAAGGAGGTTTTGCATCAGCTAGACCAGCTAAATGCAGCACTTGCAGAAGGATGTCTGGGACAAATTGCTGAGATTTATGATGGTGAATGTCCTGCTGAATCAAGAGGCTGCTTTGCGCAGGCATGGAGCGTGGCAGAGCTTCTTCGTGCTTATGAGGATGCGGAAACTGCTGTGGTTTTTGGGAGGAACATATGACAAAAAAAGAACTTGCGCTTGAGACAGTTGCACGTTTAAAAAAAGAATATCCTGATGCAGGATGTACGCTTGAGTATGAGGATGCATGGAAGCTTTTAATCAGCGTGCGTCTTGCAGCACAGTGTACAGACGCCAGAGTAAATCAGGTTGTTCCAGGGCTTTATGAAAAATTTCCAACAATCAGTGCTCTGGCAGACGCAGATGAATCAGATATTGAAGAGATTGTGCGTCCATGTGGACTTGGAAAAAGTAAGGCAAGAGACATAAAGGCTTGCATGACAATGCTTCGCGATGAGTATGACTGCAAGGTACCAGATGATTTTAATAAGCTGTTGAAGCTTCCGGGTGTTGGCAGAAAAAGTGCCAATCTGATTATGGGAGATGTATTTGGAAAGCCGGCAATTGTAACTGATACACATTGCATTCGACTTTCGAATCGCATTGGTCTGGTAGATGGTATAAAGGAGCCAAAGAAGGTTGAGATGGCATTATGGAAGCTGATTCCTCCAGAAGAAGGCAGTGATTTTTGTCATCGACTTGTTATTCACGGAAGAGAGATATGTACGGCAAGAACATCGCCATATTGTCATCGCTGCTGCTTAAATGACATATGCGAAAAAAATGGTGTCGAAAAAGAAAACAGCAAATAAAGGCAAAGAAAACAGCTAAGTTTTTGCAAAAACAAAACGAAGCATAAAGCAAAACAAAAATAGAAAATATCAACATAAAAGAAAAGGAGATACGAAATCATGAAATTAACAGTATCACAGAAAAAAACAACACCAATTTCAAAGGATCTGATCGGAGTATTTTTTGAGGATATTAATTATGGTGCAGATGGCGGCATTTATGCAGAGCTTATTGAAAACCGTAACTTTGAATTTGTAGATTGCTATGGTGATAAGGGTGATTATTATACAATTTTTGATGGGGGATATGGCTGGAATGCATACCCGGCAGAGGACAGCGCTCGCTTGCAGGTCGTTTGTGGAAGCCCTGTTTCTGATGAAAATCCTCATTATCTTCGCTTTACAGCAAATGAGGCAGGTGCTGGTTTTTCCAATCAGGCATATAGCGGAATTACCTTAAAGAAAGGTGCTGCATATAACGTTTCCTTTTATGCAAGAGCAGTCAGCTTTTTAGGAGAGATCACTGCAAAGGTTGTAAAGGATGGCGTAACATATGCAGAGGGCAGTGTGCATATGGCAGAGGAAGATAAGATGCACTACTGGCACAAGTATACACTTACTGTAACTGCATCAGATGACGTAAATGGTGCGCTGTTTGTATTGGCACTTGCAGAAAAAGGAACAGCTGAGTTTGACTTTGTTTCCATGATTCCGGCAGATGCTGTTGCAGGTGTATTTAGAAAGGATACTTTTGAGATTTTACAGTCATTAAAGCCGGCATTTATGCGTTTCCCAGGCGGCTGTATTGTAGAAGGAAATACAATGTCCAACCGCTATCGTTTCAAGGATACATTAAAGCGCATTGAAGATAGAAAGTGCAATTGGAACCGCTGGGCTGTACATAACAACCGCAAGGAAAACGATTTCCACAGTGAATTTTCTCACTACAACCAGACACTTGGAATTGGTTATTATGAATTTTTCTTACTGTGTGATCTGATTGGTGCAAAGCCGCTTCCTGTTATGAATGTAGGAATGGCATGTCAGTATCAGTCTTATGAGTACATGGAAATTGGAAGTGCAGAGTTTGAACAGATGGTTCAGGATACGCTTGATTTAATTGAGTTTGCAAATGGCGATGAGTCAAGTGATTGGGGAAAGGTTAGAGCACAGCTTGGTCATAAGGCACCGTTTGGACTTGAATATCTTGGAATTGGAAATGAGCAGTGGCAGATGGATAATACAGATTTCTTTGCACGCTATAAGATTTTTGAACAGCGTATCCATGCAAAGTATCCAGAGATAAAGCTTATTGGTTCAGCAGGACCGGATGTTACCTCAAACCATTACACAGATGCATGGGAGTTCTACCGAAAGGAAAAGAAGAACAATCCAAATTTTGTTTATGCAATTGATGAGCATTATTATATGCCTCCGAAGTGGTTTTTGGAGCACAATGATTTTTATGATAATTATCCGAGAGATATAAAGGTGTTTGCTGGTGAGTACGCAGCTCATGATCCGGAAATTAATATTGCACATGTAAGCAAGAATAACTGGAAGGCTGGTATTAGTGAAGCAGCATTTTTGACAGGAATTGAGCGAAATGCCGATGTAGTTGCACTTTCTTCATATGCACCGCTGTTTGCAAGAGTAAATTATACGCAGTGGGCACCAGATCTGATTTGGATGGATGAAAATACTAGTTGGGGAACACCAAGCTATTATGTACAGAAACTGTTTTCAAAATTCCGTGCAGAGAGCACACTTGATCTGGGAGATCAGATTGAAAAGCTTCGCGCACAGGGAATTTATTGCAGCGCAGGCGAAACTGAAGATAAAACTACAATAGTTAAGCTTGTAAATACAACAGACAATGAAGTAAGCATTGACCTTGAGAATGAGGAAGGAAAGGTACTGACACCAGTTAAAGAGACTGTTATGTGCGCAGCACTTACTGATTACAACTGTGCTAAGAACCCGATGTGTGTTGCACCGAAGGAAACTGTTGAATGCAGCGGCAAGATCAAAATGGCACCGCAGAGCTTTATTATAGTCGAAATTAAATAATATTTGTCAAAAAAAGACTTTTTTTTTAGTGAAAAATAGGCTATACTGTAGGCAAGTGCGCAGAGTGAAATTTGCGTTTGACAAATTGATTATTGACAGCAGACAGGAGAATACAATCATGAGATTTTTAGATGCAGAATTTGTTCAGGGATTCATTCGTATGGCAAACGACGGCTGGGAGCAGGGCTGGCATGAGAGAAACGGCGGAAACCTTTCTTATCGTGTAAAGCCAGAAGAGGTAGAGTCCGTTAAGGAAAACTTTGAAGCAAAAGAGTGGAAGCCAATCGGTACTAGCGTTCCGAATCTGGCAGGAGAATATTTCCTTGTAACAGGAAGCGGCAAGTATTTCCGCAATGTTATCATTAAACCAGAAGATTCCATCTGCATGATCGAGGTAGATGATAAGGGTGAAAATTACCGTATCGTATGGGGACTTGTAAATGGCGGAAGACCAACAAGTGAGCTGCCGTCTCATCTGATGAACCATGAGGTAAAGAAGCTTGCTACAAATGGTAAGTATCGTGTTATTTATCATGCACATACCACTAATGTAATTGCGCTGACCTTTGTTCTTCCATTAGAGGATAAGGTATTTACAAGAGAGCTTTGGGAGATGGCTACCGAGTGCCCAGTTGTATTCCCAGATGGTGTAGGTGTTGTTCCGTGGATGGTTCCAGGCGGAAGAGACATTGCAGTTGCTACAAGTGAGCTGATGAAGAAGTACGATGTTGCAATCTGGGCTCATCATGGTATGTTTGCAGCAGGTGAGGACTTTGATTTGACATTTGGTCTGATGCATACTGTAGAGAAGTCTGCAGAGATTCTTGTAAAGATGCTGTCCATGCAGCCAAACAAGCGTCAGACAATCACACCACAGAATTTCCGCGACTTAGCGGTTGATTTTAAGGTAACTCTTCCAGAAGAGTTCCTTTATGAAAAATAAATTTAAAGGAGAAAGAAACAAATGGCTAACAGATTTGTGTTAAATGAGACATCTTATCATGGCGCAGGAGCAATTAAGGATATTGCTACCGAGGCAAAGGGAAGAGGATTTAAGAAAGCATTCGTATGCTCTGACCCGGATTTGATTAAATTTGGTGTTACAAAGAAGGTAATTGATGTACTTGAGGGAGCTGGTCTTGATTATGAGATCTACTCCAACATTAAGCCAAATCCAACAATCGAGAATGTACAGACTGGTGTTGAAGCATTCAAGAAGTCTGGTGCTGATTACCTGATCGCAATCGGTGGTGGTTCTTCTATGGATACCGCAAAGGGTATCGGTATTGTAATTGCAAACCCAGAGTTTGAGGATATCAGAAGCCTTGAGGGTGTTGCACCGACAAAGAATAAGTCTGTTCCGATTTTTGCAGTTCCGACTACTGCAGGTACTGCAGCAGAGGTAACAATCAACTACGTTATCACCGATGTTGAGAAGAATCGTAAGATGGTATGTGTAGACCCTAAGGATATTCCAGTTGTTGCATTTGTAGACCCAGAGATGATGTCTAGTATGCCAAAGGGACTGACAGCTGCAACTGGTATGGATGCACTTACTCATGCAATTGAGGGTTACATCACTGCAGGTGCTTGGGAGTTGTCTGATATGTTCCACTTAAAGGCAATCGAGATTATTTCCAGAAGCCTTCGCAATGCAGTAGCAAATACACCAGAGGGAAGAGCAGACATGGCTCTTGGACAGTATGTTGCAGGTATGGGATTCTCTAATGTAGGTCTTGGAATTGTACACTCTATGGCACATCCTTTAGGAGCTCTTTATGATACACCACATGGTGTTGCAAACGCAATCATCCTTCCAACAGTTATGGAGTACAATGCTCCAGCTACTGGCGAGAAGTATCGTGAGATCGCAAGAGCAATGGGCGTACAGGGTGTTGATGATATGACTCAGGAAGAGTACCGCAAGGCAGCAGTAGATGCAGTTCGTAAGCTGTCTGAGGATGTTGGTATTCCAGCTGACTTAAAGGCTATCGTTAAGGAAGAGGATATCCCGTTCTTAGCTCAGTCCGCATACGATGATGCATGCAGACCAGGAAATCCGAGAGAGACAAGTGTAGAGGAAATTGCAGAGCTGTACAAGTCTCTGATCTAAGTTGATTAAAAAAATAAGTAGAAAGCTGTCGGCAGTTGCTGGCAGCTTTCTTTAAGAAGGGTAATAAAAAGAGTAACAGCGCATTTGGTGTGCAGAAATGGGGTTTCTATGGATATAAGAGAACTAAGAACTGAACATATCGAATTTTCAGGAGAGATTATGGATCGTGTACTTAGAAGTGCGATTTTGAATTCAAATGTAATCGATGTGATTCAGGACAACAAACGTCCATTTGATGAACTGATGTCGAAATATCGCTGTGCGATTATGGAGATTGAGACAAAGTTTAAAGTGTTGAATGAACAGTATTCACTTCAGTATGATCGTAATCCAATTGAAACGATAAAGACGAGATTAAAGTCAATGGAGAGTATCAGTCGTAAGTTGGCTCAAAAAGGAAAATCCTTTAGTGCAAAGTCAATGGAGGAAAATCTTGATGATATTGCCGGCGTGAGAGTAATATGCTCATTTCAGGAAGATATATATACACTGGCAAAATGTTTGCTTGATCAGGATGACATTGAGCTGCTTGAGACAAAGGATTATATTAAAAATCCAAAGCCAAGCGGATACCGCAGTCTTCATTTGATTGTACGTGTTCCAATTTTTCTTCAGAATGAAAAGTGTTTGATGAAGGTTGAGGTACAGCTGCGTACTATAGCAATGGATTTTTGGGCAAGCCTTGAGCACAAGCTGCGCTACAAAAAGGAGATTCCGGAATTTGAAAAGGATTCTCTTCAAAAAGAATTGTTTGAATGTGCACAGATGATCAATACACTAGATCAGCGTATGGAAGCAGTCAAAAACCGTTTGGCAGCAGGCGGACAATGGGAGAAATTATGAGCGAAAAATTGGAAAAAAATCTGGAGCAGACAGCATCAAAAAAGATGCGTCTGCTCAAATTATTTTGGTCTACTCTATATCTGAGTGCCTTTACATTTGGCGGTGGTTATGTCATCGTATCATTAATGAAAAAGAAATTTGTGGATGAACTTGGATGGATTGACGAGGAAGAGATGCTCGATCTTGTTGCAATTGCGCAGTCCACACCTGGCGCGATTGCTGTAAATGGTGCAATTGTAGTCGGTTATAAGCTGGAAGGTATTATTGGAGTTATAGCGGCGATTGCAGGAACAATTATTCCGCCATTTGTAATCATCTCTGTTATTTCATTTTTCTATGAGCTGTTTGCTTCAAATGTATATGTGCAGCAGGTGCTGACAGGAATGCAGGCAGGCGTTGGTGCAGTAATTGCATGTGTTGTATTTGATATGGGGAGCGGAATTGTCCGCTCAAAAAGTATATTATCTATGTGTATTATGATTGCAGCATTTGTAGCAGGTTATGTATTTAATGTCAATGTAGTATTGATTATTTTAGCCTGCGGTGCTTTAGGTGCAGTTCTTACACTAGCACAGAGAAAGAAGGTGCAGAAATGATTTACTTACAGTTATTTTTAAGTTTTCTTCAGATCGGCGCCTTTTCATTCGGAGGCGGATATGCTGCGATGCCACTTATTCAAAGTCAGGTGGTTGACAGTCACAAATGGCTTAGCATGGCAGAATTTACTAATTTGATCACGATTTCACAGATGACACCTGGTCCGATTGCGGTAAACAGTGCAACATTTGTAGGATTAAAGGTTGCAGGTCTTGGCGGAGCGGCTGTTGCGACAGCGGGATGCATCCTTCCTTCATGTATTTTAGTTACGCTTCTTGCAAAGCTTTATCTTCGTTACAGAAAAATGGATCTGTTACAGGGAATACTAGGAATGCTTCGTCCGGCAGTTGTTGCACTTATAGCCTCAGCAGGTGTTTCTATTCTAGTTACGGCGTTTTGGCCAGAAGGTATGATTTTGATTCAGAAGACACAGATTGATATGGTAATTATCTTTATTGCTGCTGTATATCTGATTCAGTTTCGTAAGATGAACCCAGTGCTTGTCATGGTTTTAAGTGGCGTGGCAAAACTTGGTATTTATCTTGTAGGAACCTTCCTTTTGTGATAATGTATTCATTGGAAATTTGTAACTATTCAGAGCCATGCAAAATTGCTTTCTGTGAATGCTTGCATTCAGACAGAATAGCAATTTTATATGGCGAGGTAACCACATGAGCAAAATAGAAGCATCGAAGATGCGATTTTGCGAATGGGGTTCTGAATAGTTACGGAAATTTTACGAAAATGAGAGGATAAACAATGCTTTTATATTTTATCAGACATGGACAGACAGACTGGAATAAAGACATGAGAATGCAGGGACAGTCCGATATTCCACTTAATGAAAATGGACGCGAATCTGCAATTGAGGCTGGAAAAACACTAGCAAATACCCATATTGACCTTGCCTTTTCAAGCCCATTAAAGCGTGCAAAGGAAACGGCAGAGCTTGTATTGGCAGGAAGAGATATTCCGATTATTGAGGATAAAAGAATTGAAGAAATTTGTTTTGGTATTTGTGAAGGCATGAAAGGAAGAGATGAAAATGGGCAGCCGGTTGGATGCTTTGCTGAGTTCTTTGCACATCCAGAGCAGTATAAGGCACCAGAAAACGGTGAGGATGCGAAAATGCTCTGCGCGCGTACATGGAACTTCCTTGAAGATATCACAACAAGAGAAGAGCTTCAGGACAAATCTATTTTAATTGCAACACATGGTGCAGCTTTGCAGTCAATGATGCTGTGGGTGAACAAACAGCCAATTTGTGATTTTTGGAAGAGTGGTCTTAAGAAAAATTGTTCCGTAACAAAGGTGGAAGTAAAAGACGGTCAGATTAAGGTACTAGAAGAGGGAGAAAAACAGTATACAGCATAAGAAAAAGTCTTCTGTCGATTGTGACAGGAGACTTTTTCCTTATAAAAATAATTTTTTTGCATCATTTAGGCGCATATAGAATTGATCATAAAAATCAGATCCATCCTGATATGGTGTCAGGTAAAAAACTTTTAAAATATACGAATGAAGCGTTTTAATTAGTTCAGGCGATAATCCTTGTGATGTCTTGGCAAGATCCTTTAAAAAGTAGTGCCAGTCACAGACAAATTGCTCATAGCGCTTTAACTTTGGAATATTAATCCATTGGCGTACCTTTACTTTAGCTAAGCGTTCTTTTTTACATTGTCCTGTCTGTAAAAAGTAGGAAAATCCAGTGCCGTCATAGACGCGTCCTAGAGGAAACAGGCGGCAAAAGCCAGGGCGAAACATATGAATAGAGCAGCGCCCAGCTTCATTTAAAAAAGAACACTGATCCTTATCAGAAGTCATGGCAATTGCAGGTAAAACAATTCCATCAACAGGAGTCAATTGCAGCTGACCATTAAAAAGAGCAGTCGCAGGAACATGCAGTCCCTGAGACATCTGGTAAACATCAAATGGGTCTAATAAGATCGAATTGCCCATATGACAGCAGCATTCATGGCAGCCATCGCAGCCAAGACTGTCAGCACGCACCATATCAGAGGACGAGTAAAGTTTACCGTCCGAAATTTCATCCATAGAAACAGATCGAAGCATAATATTAAAATCCTTTTCATTTATTTCCTTAATAGTACAACAAAACAGGCGAAAAATCCATCATTTATGTAAGAAAAATGTAAAGTTAATATCCTTGCAAATTAAAAAAAGTCTGATATATTAAAAGTAACAAGTGTTATGTAAAAATAAGAGGAGGATAAAAATATGTTATCAGTATTTCTTTTAGCAATTTTATTAATTGCACTATTAGCATTTTTGTGGTATGGGTGGAAGAATCATAAATTCAGTGAACATTACGGAATCTACTGGATAGTGAGTGGACTGGCGATTGTTTTACTAGTGATTCATGTTTTTAAGAGAGAGCAATATCAGAATCTTATGCCTATTGTAACAGGTGATGTGATTATAATATTGACATTTGTTATGGCGGGAATTATTGGATATAAGCAGAAGAGTTAATATTTGCGAGAAATCCATTCGGAACGGTACCCTTTGTTGATCTGGTAAATTTTAGAAGCGATTTTTAAAGTTTAAGGCAAGTGGTCAATGAGAAAGGAGTAAATGCAAATGAATACATTTATTGTAGAGGCGGAGAATTATAAAACGTTGCAGACAGAAAATGTTGACATTTCTGAATATGGTATAACGCCAGATTCTGTCTATTCTATAAAATTTGAAAAAGGACAGGATGATATTTTGATGCCACAGTATCAGGTGCGTTATTCAGCACATGAAGAGGTAACAGATGAGCTTTGGAACTGGCTAGAAGAATATGGCTGTTTGGAGCCATATCAAAAGGTACAACAGTATTATGAGGACTATCAGGCAATGTATCCGGCATATAATCAAGGTGAACTTTATTGTTATCCGGGAAAAGTGGCATATTTATCTTATTATGGGGATGAAATTGTGATCATACAGAACAATATGGAATTTTCATATTCAGGTCCTGCAATTTATTCAAAAGAGGAGTTACCGCAGGAACTTAAAAATATATATCGCTATGCAAGCTACCAATATGGCGATTATTCATTAAGCAAAAATTTGGAAAAGATTGATCTGGAAGGCTGCAGTCGAGCGGAAGCAGCAGATTACTGCAATGCAATTATGGAGCAGTATGGATATGAGTTTTCATCTGTTGACGTATATACAATAACATATGAGCACATTCAGGAAATTGTAAATGATCCGCAATATAAGGAATGGTGTTTTGCACCAGGATATGATCCAGTTAATCAAACAGGCGGCGAATGGAGAGAAGGAGATGATGCCTACCTGATTGTATATAGAGATTTGTCTTGGAATAACCAACCGGTTCAAGTATCGGAGTATGATAGTTGCAATTATGCCATTTATAGTCCGAGATATGGACTTATTGATATGTTAATCCAATATCCTCCAGAATATATTGGAGAAACGCAGTGTACTATTATTTCTGAGGAGGAGGCCTTAAAAAAGGCAAAAATTAAATTTAAGAAAGATTTTGAAGATGTAGAGACGATGCAAGTTCTTTCCAGCGAGGTGGTATATAGTTTAGATTCTGACAGTGGAACTAACACCGCATATGAATATGGAGATGAGAGGGAAGGAACATTTTCACCATATTGGAAAGTGACATTTTCAATGGCATCAATGTTCTCTGATGTTAGTGATAAAAGCGCAGAGCAGGAACAGCCAGTTGTGGATATACTCGTTCCAGCGATTAAGTGATATAATATTGTGCTTGTATAAATTTGGTTTGTGCAGTACTATGAAGAAAATAATTAGAAAAAGGAGCAGCAGTGCTATGGAATATATTTTAATGCACCGCACAAAAGAGATAGCGCGAATTGAGCTTGATGAGTTTTCAAATATCGCTTCGATTTATGAGGTGTATGATAGCAAGCATCTTCCAGTGGGAACTGTACAAAAAGAAGTAGTAAACAAGAGGGCATTGGCGAAATGGTGGTCAGGAAGATCAATTCCGGCAAGCAGGCAGGGTTTAAAAGAAGCATTGCAGAAGCTTGGAATGACAGTATCTCAGGAGCTTCTTGATAAATGCTATGGACTTAGTCTTTCTGATCAGTATTGGATTTTACCTAAAGGTGAACGAATCGCATGGGAAGCAATTAACTTTTTTGATCATTCTTTTTCAGAGGATGTTGGAAATCTTCTGTTTGGTCATGGCAGTGCATCTGAGAGTATGAGTCTTGTATCTCCTGATAATACCTCAGATGGACAATTGATGAAAAAATGGAAGATTGCAGATGGAAAGCGTATTCTAATGAAAGGTTCAAGTAAGCCATATTATCAGGAGGCTCTTTGTGAAGTTATTGCATCTCGTATCGCAAGTCGTCTTGGAATTAATCATGTAGAATATTCAGTGGTTTGGGAAAATGAGGAACCTTTTAGCCTTTGTGAGGATTTTATTACGAGGGATACTGAATTAATTTCTGCAAGCCATATTATGAATGCATTTAAAAAGCCCAATAATTTGTCAGAGTACGAATATTATATTCAGTGTGCAGAGAAGCTAGGCGTGTCGAATATACGAAAAGAAGTAGAAAAAATGATTGTATTGGACTTTATTATTGCAAATGAAGACCGGCATTTCAATAATTTTGGATTAGTAAGAAACGCAGTTACGCTAGAATGGATTGGGGCAGCGCCAATATTCGACTGTGGAACGTCACTTTGGTATAACACACAGGAATCACGTATAAAACCACTGGCACCGTCACTGCAGGGAAAGCCATTTAAGAAAACGCATGCAGAACAAATTCATCTGGTCAAGGATTTTTCATGGATAGATCTAAGTGCACTTGATGGGTTTGAAGAAGAGGCAGATGCAATTTTTGCCCAGTCTGAGTACCTGTCAGATTCGAGAAGAAATATTCTTGTAAATGCGATTCGAGAGCGAATTAACTTGATTGGAGAACTAATTTAAAGCGAATGTAGCCATTTCCAATAACCTTCCGGCAGCATATATCTCTTGCTTAATTTCTACATCTGCGGTAAGATAAATCTGTAATGATGTAAAGCACAGAGTACAGAAAGGAAAGACTGCCATGGAGTATGACAGATTTCAGGAAATCCTGCAGGAAGAGGCAGAAAAGATACCGGAAAAGTTCTATGAGGGACTTAACGGCGGTGTAATCATCTCAGAAGAGACAAAGCTAAGCCCCTATGCGCAGAACAATGATTTGTACATTGCAGGCCAATATCTGCACAGCTACCAGATGGGAAAACAGATCGTAATTTATTATGGAAGTATGATGCGTTTATTCGGCTATCTTGACGATGAAGGAATGCGCCGTGAGATTGCGCGTGTGCTGCGTCATGAATTAAAGCACCACATAGAAGGGCGTGCTGGTATTCGTTCTCTTGAAAAATGGGATGAAGAACAGATTGCAGCTTATCTGCAGAGAGGGCTTTGTGCGGAAAGGAAAAGGGAAAAATGAATCAGGAATGGTCATTGGACGTACTGTATCACGGATATGAGGATCCAAAGTTTGACGAAGACATGAAAAAATTTGAGAGTGAGGTTGCTGGAATGAAGGAAAAAATCGAAGCAGCCAAAAAACTCGACCCAGTAAAGGGACTGGAAACATGTCTTATGGTAAAAGAAGAAATGGCAGCATTAGGAAGTCGTCTTGGTGAGTTTATTTCATTGAAGGCATCTGTTAATACGTCAGATAGTAAAACAAATGATATGGGGGCACGTTATGACCGTATCGCAGCAAATCAGACAGCAGCAAACGTTGCATTTTGCAAGTATGTAGCTTCAATTGAAAATCTTGATCAGGTGATTGCACAGAGCAGTTTGCTGACAGAGTATAATTATTATCTGACAGAGATAAAGAAAGACGCGGCTCATATGTTATCAGATGATATGGAAGATCTGATTGCACATATGGATATCACAGGCGGCAGTGCATGGGGCAAGCTGTTTGACTATTTAACATCCACATTAAAGGTAGATTATGAGGGAGAGGTTATTACCCTTCCGGCAGTCAGAAATCTGGCAACAAGTGAGGATAAAGAAGTAAGAAAGAAGGCATATGAGGCTGAGCTTGCAAGCTATGATAAAATTGCAGACTCTATTGCATTTGCACTTAATAATATCAAGGGACAGGTATCCATGTTAAGCGAAAAGAAGGGATATGAGAGTCCTCTTGCCATGACACTTGAACAGTGCCATATGAAAAAGGAAACTCTTGATGCAATGTTCACTGCAATGCGCGAATATCTGCCAAAGTTCTGGGAATATTTAAAGGCAAAGGCAAAATATTTAGGATACGAAGGCGGATTGCCGTGGTATGAGATGTTTGCACCTGTTGGAAAGATGGATTCCAATTATACTGCAGAAACTGCAAGAGATACGCTTGTAGAAAACTTCAGCCATTTTTCAAAAGAATTGTCAGATATGATGGCACGCGCTTTCGCAGAGAGCTGGATCGATTTTTATCCTCATGAGGGAAAGGTAGGCGGTGCATTCTGCGCTAATGTGACGACCGAAAAGCAGAGCCGTATTTTGACTAATTTCAATGGTTCATTTGATTCAGTTGTAACACTTGCACATGAGCTTGGCCATGCTTTCCACAATAAGCAGATATTTGAGAATCGTATCTTAAATCAGGATTACTCTATGCCAGTTGCAGAGACAGCTTCTACTTTTAATGAGACACACTTTATGTTGAGTGCATATAAAAAGTCAAATGATCCACAGGAAAAGCTTGCTATTCTGGAAAATTTGCTGTCAGGAACAACGCAGATTATCTGTGATATTTATTCCAGATTTTTATTTGAGGATGCAGTATTCCATAAATGTGAAGCGCAGTTTTTGATGACAAATGACTTAAAGGAGATTATGCTTGATGCTCAGAAGCAGGCATATGGAGATGGCCTTGATCAGACAAAGCTTCATCCATATATGTGGACTTGCAAGGGTCACTACTATTCATCAGGATTAAGCTACTACAACTTCCCATATGCATTTGGCGGCTTATTTGCAATGGGTCTGTACACACAGTTTTTAAATGAGGGAGAGAGCTTTGTTCCGAAATATAATGCACTGCTAAAAGCAACTGCGACATGCTCCGTAGAGGATACAGCAAAAATGGCAGGAATAGATCTGACAAAGCCAGATTTTTGGAGAAGCAGCCTTCAGACATTTGCAAATCTGATTGATGAATATGCAGCATTGATCGGCTAAAAAATGCTCGGTTCGTACTTTTCCCTGCAATTTCGCATGGCTCTGAATAGTTAATAAATTATTTATTTTTGATAATGGTTTGGTAAGAATTCGTAAGATTTCTTTAAGGTGATGGTCAAAATTTGGACACAAATAACATGTATTATATAGACAAAGCTTAGATGAAAGCTTTTGAAACAGTCGGCCATAGATGCATTATGAGTAAGTGCATTGGCTGTGAATTAGAGAAATCCACAGGCAGACAAAACATCAAGCCGGGTGAGTTACCGGCAGCCCTCCCCCTTTTTTAGTACCCTGGCGAAAGCCAGGGTATTTTTTTGTGCAACAGGTTACTCGTGGGCATAGATAGGAAAATCTCATGCTTGCATGAAGATTTTTCTATCTGAGTCCACGAAGGAAGCGCCCAGTCAATGAGCAAAACAGCTGCGAAGCAGCGAGTAAGCGCGAAGCGCGTTTTGCGAATGGGCGCGGTAACCTGTTTGGCGCTGCTCCAGATGGTTTGTAATTCTGATTATTGTTCACTTTACATTCATCTCTATTTGTGCTAAAGTAATCAATGATTTTTATTGATTGCCTGTGAAGACTCAGGCGGAAGGAGAAAGAAAGGAATGAGTTTTAAGGAAAAGGCCGTTTCATGGCGGCAGGAGGTACATATCGGCAAGACAAAACCACGTCTGATCAAGGCGGCAATATTGTTGCTTTGTTTTGGCATTCTGATTGGCATGGCTTGGTATTACAGTGAATTTTCTGCAAAAGATTGTGTGATTCTTGCAGGTATTTGTGTGCTCACTCTCGCCATATATATGATTGATATGCCAGTGCATCCAGTGATCCGCATTCTATTTGCACTTGTCATCCCGTTAGGCTGTTTTTACACGTTTGAGACACTGACTCATCAGATGAGTACCATGATTGAGCTGGCAAAGCGGCTTAATATTGCATTTTACTATTGGTTATTTTTATTTGTGTTCTTTATAGCTGGGCGAACTAGCATTTCAATGGCCATCTGTGTGTCAGCAATTGCCATTATTGGTGTTGGCAACTATTTTGTTGTGATGTTTCGTTCAAACCCGATTGTTCCATGGGATATATATTCCTTTGAAACAGCAATGGGTGTGGCAGACAACTACGTCTTTTCAGTAGATTGGGCGCTTGCAGAGCACATCGCAATGTTTATTTTAATGTTAATTGTCGGTGTGAGAACCAATATTCGTCTGAATAAAAAAATTCTGCGTCCGATTCTTACTGTGGCTATGTGTATTCCGGCTTATTTTTATATTTCATATTTATGGCAGGATAATTTAGAGAGAAATACAGGATTAAATGATACTTTGTTTAATGCAAAGTATATGCACAGTAAGGATGGCTTTTTTGTGTCATTCATTTTGGACATCCATTTTCTTCAGATTGAAGAGCCAAAAAATTACTCAGATGAGTATGCATTATCTCTACTAAATAAACAGAAAGTGGAAAAAGTGGAGACACCAGAAGAACTGCCAGATATCATTGCCATCATGGATGAGACATTTTCAGATCCGGCAGTGCTTGGTGAGTTTGAGACAAACAAAGATTATATGCCGTTTGTCCATAGCATCTTAAGAGGTGAAGTAGCCAATACAATCAGTGGTTATGCTGATGTTTCTGTTCTTGGAGGAAATACAGCAAACTCTGAGTTTGAATTTTTAACTGGAAATTCCATGGCATTTTTCCCAAATGGATCAGTTCCATATTTACAGTATATACGTGATGGTATCAGCACAATTGTTCCTCAGTTAGAGGAGTATGGTTATACGACATATGGTACACATCCATACCGCGCAAAGGGATGGAATCGTGAGTTCATCTATGATCTTATGGGCTTTGACTATCGTTATTTCCAGGGAAGCTTTCCATTTGAGGACAAGCTTCGCAACTATGTTTCTGATGAAGCTGATTTTAAGAGTATTTTAGAGTGGCGCAACAACACAGAAGGACCATTCTTTATGTTTAATGTTACTATGCAGAATCACAGCAACTATGGCGGTGATTTTGATAACTTTGATCCGCAGATTGTTGCTAAGTTTAAGAATACATATTCAAATAAATATCTGAACAAATATTTGTCTTTGATGTACGAAACAGATCAGGATGTTGCATCACTTTTAAGTGAATTATCTCAGTCAGATAGAAAGACTATTGTTGTGTTCTGGGGCGATCATCAGCCAAATGATTATGTGGTTCGTCCAATTTACAAAGAGTATGGCCTTGATTTTGACAATCAGACATACGAACAACAGCAGCAGCGTCAGAAGACGCCATTTTTCATCTGGGCAAATTATGATATTCAAGAGCAGACAAATGTAGAGATCAGCTTGAATTACCTGAATATTCTGCTGTTTGAGACTGCTGGATTACAGCTTGATGAATATCAGACATTCCGTAAAAATCTGTGGCAGGGTCAAATTCCAATGATGAATGCAGTCGGCTATCGAAATGATGACGGCGATCTGGTGGAGTACGACGATGCACCTGAGGAAATTCAGAATCTTTTGAATGAGTATCAGAATATTCAGTATTACCGCATGGAGCGTGAATATTCGAAGAAAAAGTGACGTCCTGTGTGTGGTGGCGGTATTTTTCACGTGTTGCCATTCCACCACGTATATGACGCTCAGATTTATTGATATCGAGAATAATCCGTGTCTGGAAAGCCAGGCGCGGATTTATTTGTATCAAACGCTGTGTGACATCCTTGTGAACTGTTGATTTGCTGACACCAAACTGTCTGGCTGTCTGGCGAACCGTGGCGCCGTTGTCAACAATGTACTGTGCAATGTGAATGGCGCGTTCCTCTATGTAATCTCTCATAAAACCCTCAAAAAAATATTTGTTTTTACAATGTATGCATAGGCAAATGAGAATAGAAATGCTATAATGGAAAAATGGGAGATCATTCTAAATAATAGAAAGAGAGGGAATACAATGGAAAAAGAAAAAACAGTTCTCGAGGTATGTACAGACAGCATAGAGTCTGCAATTGCAGCCAAAAAGGGAGGCGCGGATCGTATTGAGCTGTGCAGCAATCTGATCATAGGAGGAACGACACCAGATACGAAGATGTATCGTATCATTCAAAATGAGGCTGGGATTCCGGCGCGCATTTTAATTCGTCCAAGATTTGGCGATTTTTGCTACAGCAAATATGAAAAGGAACTGATTCTGGAACAAATTCAGGCGTTTCGCGAGGAAGGCGCACAGGGCGTTGTTATCGGTGCACTGCTGCCTGACGGAAGTTTTGATCTGGAGTTTATGGAAGAATGTATGAAGGCGGCTGGAAATTGTAAGGTGACATGTCATCGTGCATTTGATATGTGCAGAGATCCATTTGAGGCACTAGAGGCACTGATTCATCTTGGTGTGGACACATTGTTAACGTCTGGACAGGAGCCATCAGCGCTGGCAGGAGCAAATTGTCTTGAAGCACTTGCAGCAAAAGCAGAGGGAAGAATCCATATTTTGGCAGGAGCAGGTGTGTCAGATGCTGTAATAAAGCCATTATATGAAAAAGGAATCAGACATTTCCATCTTTCGGCAAAGATAGAGCTTGAGAGTGCAATGAAGTATCGAAATACAAGAGTAAGCATGGGTCTTCCGGGAATGAGTGAGTATATGATCTGGCAGACAGATGATAAGAAGGTAAGAAGTGCACGTATGGTGCTTGATGCATGCAGCGGCAAAGAGGCATAAGAAGCTTATATGTGTGTATATTTGAAAGACAGCATTAGAAAAGGCCCAGCAAATCATTGAAATGCCGGACCCTGTATAGGGAGAATCACAAGTCTCTTGTCTTTTGAGGGGGGCCCGGTGCCTTACAGCACCGGGTATGAGTATGAAAAAGCTTTCAAGTGATGGGGAATCGACTTGAAGTACTTTTTAAGTACAGTTATAATGTATCTCAAAAATGTGACAGAAGTTTGTACGAAATCTGAATAAAGAAGAAAAAAAATTAAGGAATTATGAAACAAAAGAAGAACCAAACAAGCCTTAATAAATTCGTAAGAAGTATTTTTTTGGAAAATCGAAAAAAATACTTTCCCTTTTTCAAGATATTGTATATAATGATACTTGTGTAGGCATTTATCCGGGGGATACTTGTCTTGGGAAAGGAGTTTTAACCATGGCATTTGGCGTGTCAACTGATATAGGAATTGATTTGGGAACTGCCAGTATTCTGGTATATATAAAGGGGAAGGGCGTCGTCTTAAAGGAGCCCTCCGTTGTAGCATATGACCGCAATACCAACGAGATAAAAGCGATTGGTGAAGAGGCACGTATGATGATTGGACGCACCCCTGGAAATATCGTTGCAATCCGTCCGCTTAAGCAGGGCGTAATTGCTGACTATACGATTACGGAAAAGATGATCCGATACTTTATTCAAAAGGCAATCGGAAAGAGAACATTTAGAAAACCGCGCATCTGTGTCTGCGTACCGAGCCAGATTACGGAAGTAGAGAGAAAAGCTGTAGAGGATGCAACCTTTAATGCAGGTGCAAGAGAGGTTTATCTTGTTGAGGAGCCACTTGCAGCAGCAATAGGTGCAGGCATCGATATCACAAAGCCTTGTGGAAACATGATTGTTGATATTGGAGGCGGAACTACAGATGTGGCTGTAATTTCACTCGCAGGAACTGTTGTCAGTGAATCTATCAAGGTAGCTGGTGATGATTTCAATGAGGCAATTGTACGCTACATGAGAAAGAAGCATAATCTTTTAATTGGCGAGCGCACAGGTGAGGAAATCAAGATTAAGATTGGTACCTGTTATCCGCGCCAGGAAGAGCTTGCAATTGATGTAAGAGGCCGCAATCTTGTAACTGGTCTTCCAAAGACAGTTACGATTACATCAGAGGAGACTCTTGAGGCACTTTCTGAGTCAGCAAATCAGATCGTAGAGGCTGTACATATGGTACTTGAAAAGACACCTCCGGAGTTAGCAGCTGATATTTCCGACCGTGGTATTGTACTTACGGGCGGCGGTGCGTTGCTGACAGGACTTGAGCAGCTTCTTGAGGAACGTCTTGGAATCACGACGATGACAGCTGAAGAGCCAACTACTTGCGTGGCAGTTGGAACTGGAAAATATATTGAAGTTATGAACTCGATAAGAGATTAATAAGTTAGTAGGTAATATAGTGAGACAGACCGGCAAAAGAGGGCGAAAAGCAACATCTTTGCCGGTTCGTTTTGTTCATGCAGGAAAACTATGTAAGGGTGAGAAAATGGTAGAGTTACAGGGATATATAGACCGGATTGTCTTTCGCAATGAAGAAAACGGTTACTCGGTACTTTGTATGAAGGAGGGAAACAAGGAGGAGTTTCTTGTTGGCGTTTTTCCTGATGTGTCCGAGGGAGAATATTTAACTGCGCGCGGGGAGATGAATGTCCATCCGATTTATGGAAAACAGCTTCGTGTTCAGGAGTATGAATTTACCGCGCCGAGTGACGCAGCTTCGACATTAAAATATTTAAGTTCCGGTGCAATAAAGGGAATTGGAGAGGCGTTAGCGACAAGAATTGTTAAAAAGTTTGGTGATGATACATTTCGCATTATGGAAGAGGAACCGGAGCGTTTGGCAGAGGTGAAGGGAATCAGCATGAGAAAGGCGCTAGAAATTTCAGGTGCCGTTGCAGGAAAGAGGGATCTTCGTCAGGCGATGTTGTTTTTGCAGCAATATGGCATCACTCAGAACCTTGGCATGAAAATATACAATTTTTATCAAGGTCGTTTGTATCAGGTGATTCGTGAAAATCCGTATAAGCTTGCAGATGACATTGACGGTGTAGGATTTCGTATTGCAGATGAGATAGCATCGAAAGCTGGAATTTTGCCAGATTCTGATTTTCGTATCAGGAGTGGAATCTTGTATGTGCTTGAACAGGCAACAGGACAGGGACACACATGTCTTCCGATGGATCAGCTGATGCAGGAGGCTAGACGGCTGCTTGGTGTGGAGATTGATTCTATGAATGACCGCATCATGGATCTGATTATGGATAAGAAAATTGTCGTTAAGACAAAAGAAGATATTCAGATGGTGTATTCCTCTGTAAGCTACTATACAGAGCTGACGATTGCACAGATGCTTAAGGATTTGAATATAAAGGATACGATTACATCTGATGAGATTGCGGCAAAGATCAAGGCAATTGAAACAGAGCAGGATATTGCACTTGATGAGCGTCAGCGCCTTGCCGTATCGGAAGCAGTCAATAATGGTCTGACAATCATTACCGGAGGACCAGGAACAGGAAAGACAACAACGATACGAACAATAATTCGCTATTTTGAGAAGGAAGGTCTGGATATTTTATTGGCTGCACCGACTGGACGCGCGGCAAAGCGCATGAAGGAGGCAACAGGATGTGAAGCAAAAACTGTGCATCGTCTTCTGGAGCTTTCTGGAATGGTGGGCGAGGGTGCAACATCATTTGGACGAAATGAAGATAATCCACTTGAGACAGATGTTGTGATTATTGATGAGGTATCAATGGTTGATATCTTTTTAATGAAATCACTTCTTCGTGCACTAGTTCCTGGAATGCGTCTGATTCTTGTAGGTGATGTGAATCAGCTTCCAAGCGTAGGCCCTGGAAATGTACTGCGCGATATGATCTATTCAGATGCGTTTCCAGTTGTACGCCTTGAGAAAATTTTTAGACAGGCAGCAGAGAGTGATATCATCATGAATGCGCACCGAATTAATGCTGGAGAGATGGTGGAGCCAAGACCCGGAAGCCGCGATTTTCTTTTTATTAAGCGCGATAATCCAGGAAATATCATCGGCGCGACAATCACGCTTTTAAAGGATAAGCTTCCTAACTATGTAAACAGCAGCACACGTGACATTCAGGTATTAACACCGATGAGAAAAGGTCTTCTTGGTGTGGAACAGCTAAATGCTGCTTTGCAGGAAGCACTGAATCCGCCGGATCCTTCTAAGCAGGAACTTACTGTTGGCAGTTTTATTTTGCGTGAGGGTGATAAAGTCATGCAGATCAAAAACAATTACCAGATGGAGTGGAAGGTGTTAAATAGTTATCGTATGCCGCTTGATGAGGGTGTCGGCGTATTCAATGGAGATATGGGAATTGTGAGGGAAATAAATTCCTATACTGAAAGGATTACAGTTGAATTTGAGGAAGGACGCCGTGTTGAATATGAGTTTAAGCAGGCAGAGGAATTGGAACTAGCTTATGCCGTTACAATTCACAAATCACAGGGAAGTGAGTACCCGGCCGTGATTTTGCCGCTTCTTGGAGGTCCAAGGATGTTAATGAACAGAAATCTGCTTTATACGGGAGTTACAAGAGCGAAAAGCTGCGTTTGCATTGTGGGAAGTGTGCACACTTTTCAGGAGATGATTGCAAATGAACAGGAGCAAAAACGTTACAGTGGATTAAAGGATCGGATAAAGGAGGTATATGAGCTGGCTTGATGAGTTGTTTTTCCCAAGGCGCTGTCCTGTGTGCAGAGACATTGTAAGCCCATGGGGAGAAATGATTTGTGATACCTGCAGAAAAAATTTTCATTTGGTATCAGATAAGGGCTGTTTAAAATGTGGCCGTCTGCTGCTTAATGAAGAAAAGGAATATTGTGAGGATTGTATGAGAATGAAACGTTGCATTGTCCGCAGCCTGACTGGATATGATTACAGGCAGGAATGGGTTCATAAAATGATCTTTCATGTAAAATATCATAATGAAAGACAGCTTCTTGACTACCCTTGCAGCGAGGCAGCTCATGAGTATCGAGATACTATTATGCGATGGCAGTGTGACTGCTTAATTCCTATTCCGCTTCATCCATCAAGACAAAAAAAGCGTGGTTTTAATCAGGCGGAGGAGATTGCCAGGCGAATAGGAGAAGATTGGTCACTTCCAATTGACACAAAAGTTCTAATTCGTGTCAAAAAGACACGTCCGCAAAAAGATCTCGACAGTGCGACGCGTCAGAAAAATCTTGAAGATGCATTTATAGCAGATAAAAAACGGGCACAGGCATACAAACGCGTGATACTTGTCGATGATATTTATACAACAGGAAGTACCATGGAATCATGTGCTAAAGCACTTCTCGCGGCGGGAGTACAGCAAGTCTACGGATTTGCACTCAGCTCAGGGCGGGATGAAGCATCATAGTTACAGTTCACACAATTATTAATACCTAAATGGCGGTGAGACGAGTTGATTTTACAAGGCGGAACGTTGTAGTGGGACTTTCAAAGTAACGTATGATGATAAGTAGTGTAACAGGTGCCCACGGAAAAGTGACGCCGACAAAACAATCGTCGAGCCGCCTTCGTAAACTGCCGCATTTTATATTTTTTTTAGAATCATTCGCTCATTTTTTAGATACGCATTAGGAAGAATCTGATATAATGATACCAAGGTCAAAAGCTCCAAAAGCCGTTCGTGCTTGCACGATAAGGGTTTTGAGCTTGAGACCCGCAAAAACATGAGGATGCAGCGATTTTCAAAGAAAATCAGCGAATCCGAATGTTTTTAGAATTGCGAAAGTTGCATCACAACGGAGCAATTCGTGGGTATCAGTTGGGGGTAAAACAAAAGAAAGGAGAGTGCCATGAAGCTGAAAAATAAGCTGATCATATCATTTTTAATGATTATGGCAATACCGTTGTTTTTATTTTGTGTATTTAGCGTTGTGTTAGTACGCTATCAGTTTGTAATCATTCAGAACAGCTATGGCGTGTCAGCAGAGTTTACGGATTTTTTTCCTAATAATAATAAATTATTTAGTCAGCTGATGAACAATGTACAGCTGAAATTGCAGGATGAAATAGAAGAAGACAGTCAGTTGCTGGAAGACAAAAAGATGCTGGAAAAGTACTGTGAGAAGGAGGCAGGAGAATTTATTAATGTAGTTGTTCTTAAGGATGAGGACATTTACTACAGCTATAAGCCTCTCAAGCAGGAAGAGATTGAGGCAATCGAAAGAGAGTCACAGGAAACAATAGATGCAGCCGATGATACTAGTACTGTATATCTGAGTAAGGAGAATACTATACTTGGAAAGGCAGCTGACAGCAAATTTGCAGATGGAAGCCGTGCACAGGTATATACACTTGTAAAGGTTAATCAGTGGCTTCCAGAGTTAAAGCAGCTTGTCGTTCAGTTTGTGCTGGCGATGATTTTTATCCTATTTTTGACGGCATGTATTTTCACAACATGGATTTACCGCTCAGTTGTACAGCCTATTAAGGAGCTTCGTCTGGCCACTGAGAAAATTAAGTCAGGAAATCTTGATTTTTTGGTGACTGCTGCATCAAATGATGAGATGGGACAGCTTTGTACAGACTTTGAGAAGATGAGACAGCGCCTAAAGGAAAGTGCAGAGGAGAAGATACGTTTTGACAACGAAAATCGTGAGCTGATTAGTAATATCTCGCATGATTTGAAAACACCTATCACATCTATTAAGGGATATGTGGAAGGAATTATGGATGGTGTTGCTGATACACCAGAAAAGATGGAACGTTATCTTAAAACTGTCTACAACAAGGCAAATGATATGCAGCGTCTTATTGATGAACTGACATTTTACTCAAAGATTGATACTAATCGCATTCCATACAATTTTAGAAAAATCAATGTCAGCGATTATTTTGGAGATTGTGCCGAAGAAGTTGGACTTGATCTTGGTGCAAAAAATATTGTATTCCAGTATGCCAATTATGTAGATGAGCAAGTAACGGTTATTGCTGATCCAGAGCAGATTCGAAGAGTGGTCAATAACATCATAAGTAATTCATGCAAATACTTTGACAAGTCACAGTGCTTTATCAATATGCGAATAAAAGATGTCGGTGACTTTATTCAGGTTGAGATTGAGGATAATGGAAAAGGAATTGCGACAAAAGATATTCCATATATATTTGATCGTTTTTACCGCACTGATTCATCGCGTAATTCGGCAAAGGGAGGAAGTGGTATCGGCCTTTCTATTGTGCGCAAGATACTAGAGGATCATGGCGGAAAAGTTTGGGCTTCAAGTAAAGAAGGTACTGGAACAGTTGTGTACTTTGTTTTAAGAAAATATCAGGAAAATGTACAAAATGTAGAGTCAGCAGAGGCAGACGATACAGATGAAAAAACAAAAGAGGCTAAGACAAAGGAAACAAAAGTAAAAGAAGCCAAAACAAAAGAGCAAAAATTGACGAAAGAAAGCGGTACAGGAAAGGTTGTATTTACGCAGGATAATTCGTCAAAAAATTCAACGCATATAATGCAGATGCGCGGAAAAGAAAGGAAGGAATGACATGGCAAGCATATTAATAATAGAAGATGAAATTAGCATTGCAGAGTTAGAAAGAGATTATCTTGAGCTTTCTGGATTTGAGGTGGAGATTGAAACATCTGGTACTAGTGGACTGGAACGTGCACTCAAAGAAGATTTTAATCTGATCATTTTAGATCTGATGCTTCCAGGAATTGATGGATTTGATATCTGCAAGAAGATTCGTGAGCACAAGAATACACCTATTATAATGGTTTCGGCAAAGAAGGATGATATTGATAAGATAAGAGGTCTTGGTCTTGGTGCCGATGACTATATGACAAAGCCATTTAGCCCAAGTGAGCTTGTTGCAAGAGTAAAGGCACATATGGCACGTTATCAGAGATTAGTTGGCAGCAATGCACAGCAAAATGATATTGTGGAGATTAGAGGAATCAAGATTGACAAAACAGCGCGCCGTGTGTGGGTAAATGGTGAGGAAAAGGCATTTACAACAAAGGAATTTGATCTGTTGACGTTTCTTGCTGAAAATCCGAATCATGTTTTCACAAAAGATGAGCTGTTTCGTGAAATCTGGGATATGGCATCAATCGGTGATATTGCAACTGTAACTGTTCATATTAAGAAGATTCGCGAAAAGATTGAATATGATACCTCCAAGCCTCAGTATATTGAAACGATCTGGGGTGTAGGCTATCGCTTTAAGGTTTGATTTTATTACGCTATTTTAAAGGAAAAGGAATAAGTATGAAAAAGTACATTTTATTTGATTTAGACGGTACGTTGACAGATCCGATGGAAGGAATCTGCAAATCAGCGGCAAGGGGACTGGCACATTTTGGGATTAAAGCTGATTACCATGATCTGACATTTTTTATCGGACCGCCGCTTTTAGATACGTATCGTGACAGGTATGGTATGAATGATGAGCAGGCAAGGGAAGCTGTTGCTGCTTTTCGTGAGTATTTTCAGCCGACTGGGATTTACGAAAATGAAATTTATCCGGGTATTGAAGAAATGCTAAAAGAACTTCAGGATAAAGGGTATTTTCTTGCGATGGCAACCTCAAAGCCAGAAGCATTTGCTGATATTGTGCTGCGTCATTTTCATATCCGTGATTATATAAAGGTAATGGCCGGCGCTACGATGGATGAGGGAAGAACTAATAAGGCAGAAGTTTTAGCATATGCGTTGGAACAGATGAATATTTCAGATTTGTCTGAGGCTGTCATGGTTGGTGATCGAAGCTATGATGTAAAGGGAGCACAGGCAATGGGAATTGACAGTGTAGGTGTTCTGTATGGATATGGAAGCCGTGAGGAATTAGAAGAAGCAGGGGCTACGAAGATTGCTAAGAGTGTAGAAGATTTAAAAAATATTCTTTTGAATTGGAAATAATTGAAAGAAAATGAAGCTACGTTAAGTAGACGGAAACTAAGTTTAGAGAAGTATATAGGGCTTTGGTTCAAGGCATGGGCTGTAGAACCAAGGCTCTTTTTGCAACGATTCAGATTCAGAATAATGTAAAGTCGAGGTGTGGCTCTGAATTGCTGCTGGTAAATTTAAAAAGATTCAGTCAACAATGGAGTTGATACGCATTACAGCTAGCAAGTATTTTGAAACTGTTTGAATAATTCTATACAATTTACACAATTAAGAAAAGATAAAGAAAAATTTAAAAATATTTTTAAAAAGTACTTGACAAAATAGGAGACGTAGGCTATAATGAAGTCACAACAAAGAAATAAACATCCAAAAAAATAGGGAGGGAAACCCAGAAAAGGAGGTACGGTCCAAAGTACAATTAAACTTCGTTTCATTACTTAATAAAAAATGATCAGATACATAACGATATCAAGCGATAATGAATCTATAATGATATCAAAACAAAATGATCAGTACAATAAAAGTAAATGAAACATAGGAAAAAAGATTCGGCGCGGAATGGATTTTCAAATCTGCCAAAAGCAATCAAAGATTTCTTATTTGTGAAGAGAAAACAAATAAGAGGAACCCCAAAGAGAAAGAAAAGAATCGAAGGGAAGCCGATAGAAAAACGTGGTATTTATATTTCGGAAATATGATGAGAGGTATTTGTATCACAGAATAGTCTATCTTATCAAAGAAATGCAGGCAGACAAACAAAAATCAAAAAAGAAAAAGATGTTCTTGCAGGATGAATCAACAAACAACTAAATAGTAAAAGCAAAGCGGATAAGAAAGAATGAAAAAACTAAAAAAAGAAATCTTATTCCTAAACCTGAAAAGTTGACAGCCAGAGAAAGAGGTATTGTCCAATGGATAACGAGGTTTGAGAGCGGGTATCGAAGAAAAAGAATCGGTACCCGCTTTTTTGGTGTTTGGGAATAAAAGCGAAGATATTATTTCTTTGTTGCTTTCAAGCTGCAAAAAAAAAGAAAAAACTTGTTGACAAACTCTTGGAAGGGTGGTATTATAGTCAACGTCGCCGAAAACAAGACAGACACAACAAAAACAATTCAGAAACAATAATGAGAATTGTAGCAATAACAAAAACAATTCAAAACCATTAAAAACAATGAATTGAAAAAAAGTTGAAAAAGTGCTTGACAAACGCAAGCGACTGTGATATATTAGATGAGCTGTCACTGAGATGGCAAAGAAAAATCACAAAGAACCTTGATAATTGAACAGTATAACCAACCCTGAAGATTTCTTAAAAAGCCAGATTGCGAAAGCAGTCAGGCGAGTGAAATTTTTAGCGTAGTATAAACTACAACCTATAAAAACAGTAAAGTCTTTTAAGTAAGACACACAAACGGACAGGAATGCGTTAGCGCAGAACTGGACAGAGAATTGAACATGAGAGTTCGATCCTGGCTCAGGATAAACGCTGGCGGCGTGCTTAACACATGCAAGTCGAACGAAGTTTTTCTTTCGGGATAAACTTAGTGGCGGACGGGTGAGTAACGCGTGGGTAACCTGCCCTGTACAGGGGGACAACAGCTGGAAACGGCTGCTAATACCGCATAAGCCCTTAGCACTGCATGGTGCATAGGGAAAAGGAGCAATCCGGTACAGGATGGACCCGCGTCTGATTAGCCAGTTGGCAGGGTAACGGCCTACCAAAGCGACGATCAGTAGCCGATCTGAGAGGATGTACGGCCACATTGGGACTGAGACACGGCCCAGACTCCTACGGGAGGCAGCAGTGGG
>OGDN01001425.1_pt1 | contig 39430 bp, 38 predicted proteins | sample 1570271 | NCBI WGS metagenome assembly OGDN01 (sample SAMEA4384481, study PRJEB24528) | human gut metagenome | reverse complement strand
TTTGCCGTTACTATGCAAGTAATTCCAACAAACGCATTAATTATACTGTTTATGAAGAATATAGAACTTCCCATCAAAAGAGGAGACCGTGTGTGGGTGAAGGTTTATAATGAACGAAATGGCTCATTCACTTCGCGTATGGCGGAGGTTATATCTATATTGCAAATGTATGTTTCCGGGGCAGACGTACCGTATGTAGCATTGCGTTATCTGGACGACTGCAGCTATGGATGTATTCCTTATGAACAAGTCACCGAAGTCTGCGACGAGTCTTTTTCTGAATAATGACACTGTAGTTTTGTTGATACTAATAGCCCTGCTTTCTTCATCCGCCAGTATCGTCTGACAAAGAAGAAAAGCAGGGCTTTCTTTTATAACCAACCCGAAAACTTTCTGATATACCAGTTCTTTACCAATTGAGTCAGCACGCAATAGGAGAGCAGAATACCCACCAGCCACGGGAAGTAACTCAATGGAAGCGCCTGCAAACCAATGGATGCTCCGAAAGATGTGAACGGTATCACAATTCCTATAACCATCACCAAAGTAGTCATACCGATTACGGGCCAAGTGGCACGGCTCTGTATGAACGGAATTTTCCGTGTACGTATCATGTGTACAATCAGAGTTTGCGAAAGCAGCCCCTCAATAAACCATCCTGATTGAAACAACGACTGGTGTTCCGGACTGTTACAGCCAAACACATGCCACATCACCAGATACGTGACAATATCAAATATGGAACTGATGGGCCCGATATAAATCATAAAACGTTTCAGGTCTGATGCATCCCATCTGCGTGGCTTTCTCAGAAATTCCGGGTCCATGCGGTCGAACGGAATGGTAGTCTGCGAGATATCATACAGTAGATTCTGGATGAGCAGATGAATCGGCATCATCGGCAAGAACGGCAGAAACGCACTGGCAAACATGACACTGAACATGTTACCGAAGTTTGAACTTGCCGTCATCTTGATGTACTTATTGATATTCCCGAAAGTCTTCCGGCCTTCCAGTACTCCGTCTTCCAGTACCATCAGGTCTTTTTCCAGCAGGATAATATCGGCACTTTCCTTGGCGATGTCCACGGCAGAATCTACCGAAATGCCAATATCCGATTGCCGTAAGGCGGCAGCGTCATTGATACCGTCTCCCAGAAATCCTACGGTATTCTCCTGTTCCTGTAAGATGGAAATAATCTGTGTTTTTTGCAGAGGCGTCAATTTGGAAAAGCAGGTAGTGGTCTTTACACGCTCTTTCAAAGTAGCCTCATCCATATTCTCAATATCCGGTCCGATCAATGAATAACTTGTGTCGATACCGACTTGCCGACCTATGGCTTTCACTACAATATCATTATCCCCCGATAAGATTTTAACTTCCACACCATACTCATGTAGTTGCTTAATAGCTTCTGCCGCAGATGGTTTCGGGGGATCAAGAAAAGCCAGGAAGCCAATCAGAACCATTTCCTTTTCATCACTTACGGAGAAATTACCCACCTTTTCTATATAGCTTTTCTGAGCAACGGCCAGTACTCTCATTCCTTTCCGGTTCATTTCTTCGCTGATCTTTTGGGCTTTGACCTTCAGTTCATCCGTCAGAGATTGCACTTCTCCATTGAATTCAGTGTGCGAACAGATACTGAGCATCTCTTCCACGGCGCCTTTGGTGATGATCTGGCGTTTCCCTTGTTTGTCTTCTATCACTACGGACATTCTCCGGCGGATGAAATCGAACGGTATCTCGTCCACTTTGGTGTAGGCATCCTTCAGATGTTCCAGCTTCAGTTCCTTTACATGCGAGAGGATGGCTTTGTCCATCAGATTCTTTAACCCGGTCTGGAAATAGCTGTTGAAGTAGGCGTGACGCAATATTCGTTTGCTTTCGTCATTGCTGCCATCGGCATTGATGTACTTTTCCAGAACAATCTTGTCGCACGTCAACGTACCCGTTTTATCGGTGCAAAGAATATTCATCGCACCGAAGTTCTGGATGGCATTCAGATTCTTGACAATCGTTTTTTTCTTCGACATGGACAGAGCACCTTTAGAGAGGTTGGCGGTTACAATCATCGGAAGCATCTCGGGCGTAAGTCCCACGGCTACCGAAATGGCGAAGATGAAAGCTTCGAACCAATCCCCCTTCGTAAACCCGTTGATGAAGAAGACGAACGGAACCATGACCAGCATAAAACGGATGAGCAGCAGGCTTACTTTACTGATTCCCCTGTCGAAAGCAGTAGTGGCGCGGTGTCCCGTGAGGTTGCGGGCGATAGTACCGAGGAAAGTCCTGTTGCCGGTTTCAAACACGACACCTTTGGCAGCACCACTGATAACGGTGGAACCCATGTAGCAGATATTATCCAGTTCCACGATGCTACCTTTCCGGTATTGCTTTTCCTTTACTTCCGGAAACTTCTCTATCGGTTCCGACTCCCCGGTCAGGGAAGCCTGGCTGATGAACAAGTCCTTGGATTCGATGATGCGCAGGTCTGCCGGAATCATGTCTCCGGCTGCCAGGAAGACGATGTCTCCCGGAACCAGTTCCGTGATATCCAGTTCTTCCTCACCACTTCCGGCACGCTTCACGAGACAGGTATTCTTTACCATTTTCATTAGCGAGTCTGTGGCTTCGTTGGCTTTCCATTCCTGCCAGAAGCGCAGGATGGCACTACACACCACCATGACGGCGATGATGACGACTCCCGTCCATTCCTGTTCTCCCGGCTCTGCCATGAGTACATCGATGACGAGTGATATGACTGCCAATCCGGTCAGCACTCCTATAAACGGATTGATGAAAGTTTTAATGAATACGATGAACGGATTCTTCTTTTGTTCGTGAACCACTTCGTTCTTTCCATACGTAAGTTGGCGGTCTTCAACTTCTGCTTTTGTCAACCCGAGCCTTGTCGTTTGCAGGTATGAGTAAACGGATTTTGCCGGTTGTGTGGCAGTCAGGAATACTTTCTCGGAGTTGAGTGCATACTGAGGCTGTTGTAACTTTTTCTTCCACTTCATAATCTCTTTCCTTTTTTTGAAGTTACTAATTGCGTTTCTATTTCACGGTGCAAAAGTAAGAACGGCTTCGTGGAGAAGCCGTTAGAGATTTATTAGAGTGGTATTAGAAAACCATTAGAGAAATCAGATATGCGGGAGTTTAACGACGTAAGTGGTCCCTTCACCCGGATGTGAGAAGACGGATATTTCCCCTTTGTGCAGGCTCAGTATCTTTTGTGCCAAAGTCATGCCGATGCCGTAGCCGGATGCCACATCTTTGTTTTCGCCACGGTAGAAGAGTTGGAACAAGTTCTCTTTGTCCTTGTCCGACATGCCCACACCGTCGTCCGAAAGGCGGATGATGGACCATTCTTCCCAGAAAGAAATCTGGATAAAAGAAGTTTGGTTCCGGGAGTATTTGCAATTGTTTTCGATGAGGTTTACGAACGCTGTTGTAAGCAGGTAACTATTACCGATCACTGTGAGCACCTTGTCGTCTTCGGCTTCCTGCTCGAATACGAGTTCCACATGGAAATCGGGGTGCGCCCTCAAGACAAGTTCCCTTGCATCGAGCAATAGCTCGTCCAAGCGGATTTCTTCTCTTTTGATCTGCTCCGGTTCATAATCCGCTTTGGCAAGGTTCAGTAATCCATCGATGAGTTTAATCACTCTTTGCGAATCTTGCAACGCGTTGTGGATGGCGTTTTGGTATTGTTCCGGACTTCGTTCTTTCTGTACGGCAAGATCAAGTTCGGCAGAAAGCGCAGCCATGGGGGTACGCAGTTCGTGCGACACGTTGCTGACAAACATCTTCTGCGAGTTGAATGACTTTTCCAGTCTGTCGAGCAAGGCATTGAAGGTAAGGCTCAGTTCGCCTAATTCGTCTTTCTCATTCTTGACGGGCAGGCGTTTGTTGATTCGTGAGGCGGTTATGTTCTCCGCTTCTTTCACGATGCTTCTGATGGGTGCCAATGCGCTCCGGGCAAGGAGGTAGCCTACAATAATCAGCACGGTCAGTCCGCTGAATAGTAATAGGGCGAGTGTTTCTTTCAGGATTTCCCGTTTGGCATATCCGTAGCCGTCATAAGCGGCGGCGGTAACGATGTAATCCTTACCTTCGAAAGTATAGATGATGCCTACTCCCTGGTAATCTCCGATGTAGAAGTCTATTTCTTTCTTCTGGAGGATGCGCTCTATCATTTCCGGAGTTTCCTTTATGATGTCGTTTTGCAAGGCATCGTGGTATAACATCCGGAAATCGGTGTCGTAGACGGCTACTTCTACTTCGTCGATAAACTTTTTATTGTTCAGGTAAATGGATTGCATGGTTTCGGCATCCACCTGGTTGTTCAGAAACAGATGTGCCTTGGTGATGGCTTCGCTTTTCAGATTCCGGAAAAAGGCATTGCTGCGCGAGTGCTCACTGACGTAGTAGATGGCAGTGATAAATACCAGGAACACGGCGGCTGTGATACAGGTGTACCGCAGGGTTAAGGCTGTTCTGATCTTCATAGTTTATCCGTCAGTATAAAGCCCATACCGGCTTTGGTATGGATCAGTTTGGTGTCGAAATCCTTGTCTATCTTTTTGCGGAGATAGTTGATGTATACGTCGATAAAGTTGGTCCCGGTATCGAAATGGGTATTCCAAACCTTTTCGGCTATCTCTATACGGCTGAGAACCCGCTCTGCATTCTCGGCCATGTAGAGTAACAGATTATATTCTTTGGGTGAAAGTTTGATGGAAGTGCCGTTTCGGGTAACATTCTTTCCTTGTAGGTCGATGTACAGGTCGGAATATCTGATCTCCCGGGGCTGCGGTGCGGCTGCTTCAGTATTACGTTTCAGCAGTACCCTGATTCTTGCATAGAGTTCGCGAAAATCGAAAGGTTTCACCATGTAGTCATCGGCTCCTGCATCGAATCCATCCAGTTTATCATCTGTAGAGCCTAAGGCTGTCAGCATCAGGATAGGGATGCCTGGATTCGTTTTGCGGATTTCTTTACATAGCTCAAAACCATCCATCTTGGGCAGGATAATATCAGAAATCACCAGGTCGAAAGTATGGGCACGGAAGAGACGTAGTCCCATGACACCATCGTAAGCTACCATGGTTTGATAACCATTCTCTTCCAATCCATTCTTGAGCAGGCTGGCTACTCTTGGTTCGTCTTCAATAATCAATATCGTATGCATGGTCCGTATTTTTTATAGATTCCAGTTGTTTTTGTTTGAGACCATACAAATATAGAGATTATTTGTGAGTTTCTCTTTTCTTACTCTTTTAATAAAGGCAACTGGTTCAGCATATTCCTGATTTTAATAGCGATACGTGGCATTGGTTCGGCTATGGTCAATCCTACCAGGTCATATTCGGAAGCAATGTCGTTGATCACACGGACTACTTCCTCAGTCTTCATCCCATCCGGTTCAACGCCGACGCCTGCTATCATATCGGCAGGATCTATCACGTCCAGGTCAAAGTGGATGACAACCTTGGAAGCTCCGGTACTTTTCAGCCATTTCATAATGGAGGAACTGTTGTCCGCTGTTTCTTTCGGTGCCAGACCTTTTATGCCCAGTTCCTTTTGCCGTTCCTGCATGCCTTTGTCCCATGAACGCAGTCCTACGATTAATGCTTTGGAAGTGTCAAACTTACCGGGCAGTAAGTTCATAATCTCTTCGTCACCCATTCCCAAGCAAGCGGTGAGGGCCATGGCATGATACCCTTTGTAATCATCATAAGGCAGGTTGATGTCCGGATGCGCATCTATCCAGACTATGGCTACATCGTTCGGGTATCGGGCAGCCAGATAAGTGAACGGAACAACGCTGACCGAACATTCTCCGCCCAGGATGATAATCCGGTCCGGTTTGTTTTCGTTAAGTATATCGAGCGCAGCCTTGCTTTGTTTGACAATCACGTTACGGGAGTTGATACCTTTTTCCGTTGCTCTGTCGTTTATATCAAGAGATACCGGAACTTCCACGTTTTTCTGATTGCTGTCCGGAGCCAGCAGGTTCAGTAACTGGGCACCTAAATAATAACCTCTGGAAGAGTCTTCTGCCGGAATATCCGGCATCCAGTGATCTACAATTCCGCCTTGCCATTGCGGATAAATCAGGCGGAGAGGGGTGGTTTCTTTCTTCATATCTTTACTTTTTACGGGTGGTTTTTTTAGTCGAATGGTACCTTCCAGTTTTCATCCTGATAGGCGGCGAAACACATGGCTATCTGTTCTTTATTGTTCTTTTCTTCGGCCAATGCAGGTATCTCGTCCAGAGAGAAATAGTTGCTTTCGGTAGTCTCTATATTGCTCTGAAAACTTCCGCCTGTTACTTCGCAAAGAACAAAGGCTTTGCAGACATTGTATGCATAAGGAGGCACGTTGTGCAGGTTTCTATCCTGCAAAGCAATCAGGCGTACGGCCTTTACATCTAGTCCGGCTTCTTCTTTGACTTCTTTCTCCGTATTGGTTTTGATGCTTTGGTTGACGTCTACCCAGCCACCGGGCATAGACCATACACCAGCTTTTTCCTTTACCAGGAGTATTTTCCCGTCTTTAAAGATGGCGGCACGAGTATCCAGTTTAGGTGTTTGGAAACCGGTTTCATTGCAGAATAATTCTTTTACTTTCTCTATCGGCAGATCGCTTTGATGGCTCATAATCTCTGCCGATATTTCCCGGATACGTTCAAAACGCTCGATGTCGAATGGATCGCGGGAGTAGGTCAGTCCTGCCTGAGCTATGAATTGTAATTCCTTGGCCCATTCGAGCCAGCGGGGATCAGTGTTCTTATTCATTGGATATCTGAGTTTAAAGTATCATATACAATTTTAGATATACTGGCGATGATAGCTGCATTATCTGCATCGGTTTCCTGCGACTCCATGACGAAGACAGCTATATAATATTTCTGTCCGTTGGGCAGGATAACAAAACCTGCATCATTATCAGCAATCTTTATCCCTTCCGGAGTCCGGTCGGAAGAGCCTGTTTTATGGCCTACGATTACGTCGGCAGGCAGCTGGCCTTTCAGCTTATCTTTGCCGGTAGAAGTTTCCTGCATGGTTGCTTGCAGGAAGTCTTTGTATTGAGTTCCAAATAGGATTTGCTTGTCGGTTATATTCAATAGTCTGACTACTTCTTCCGGAGTACTCCAGTTCAGATAGGCATCTCCGGAGGTATGCATGAGAGTTTCTGTTGCCGCAAGATTACAATCCTTTATTCCTAACGATTTCACATACTCATTTACTTGGTCTATGCCGCCGACATATTCTATAAGGATATCACATGTATTGTTATCGCTTTTCGAAATGGTGTATTTTAGCAACTCTCCGAGAGAAATTGTAATATCCTGATCAGGAAACTCATCTCTTAACGGACTGTATGTATCAGGCTTCAGTTGAGAAGACTTCACTTCGATAAGGCTGTCTAAGCCGATGTGGTCTTTATCCATCTTATCCAGAACAGCCAGTCCCACATGAAACTTGAAGACGCTTAACAGGGGAAAATGGATTTGATTATTATAAACGGCTACAATCTCATCATTGGCGAGTAGGGCAACGCCTACCGTAGCTTTCTTATCTTTCAGAAGGGAATCTATTTGTTGCTCTATCTTCTGCTTCGGGGTGCGGTTGGTGGTATTGCATGCACTGAATAAGATTGCCAGCGCCATACAACTTAAAAAGAATTTTGCTTTCATACGTGAATTACAAAGGATTAATAATATCAGATGGTGATCAATTTCTCATTATTTTTCAAGTATTGAGTAAGTGGTTCTCCCATATATCTTACGGATACTCCAAGTCTGGTTAATCTTTCTGTTACTTCAAAACGGTCACAGCAATCTTTGCATGCCTCGATGGTTACTCCTTGGTGCAGCATTTCTAAGATTTCCGTCTGTACTTGGGTATCGTTGCCTGCCAGTTTTGCTGCGGCTCCCCAGATTATGACGTTCACTTGTTCCCACCATTTACGACTGAGTGAATTGATGGCATACATTGATAACATATTGAAGACTGTGTCTTTGTTATCAGTTGTCCAAAGAATGTTTAATTTATTGTCCATAGAACGTAGTTTTTAGTTTTTATAGTTGTTAATTTACGGGTGATTCAGGAGTTAGTATCAATTCATAATCAAACACGTCCAGCCAGCGATCGAATTTCAATCCGACTTTCTCAAAGTGGGAAACTTGCTTAAAACCAAGTTTCTGATGCAGGGAATTACTGGCTTCGTTGCCTTCCGTGATGCAGGCTATCAATGCGTGATAACCTCTGTGGCGGCATTCGTTAATCAACGTCTGCATGAGTTGTTTTCCTATTCCTTTGCCTTGATATTCGGATGCCAAATAAACGGTTGTTTCCAGCGTATGCCTGTAAGCCGCTCTTTCTTTCCAGGCATGGGCATAACAGTACCCGGCAATTTTACCTTCCGTTTCATAAACGAAGTAAGGAAAGTGTGATACTATTCCGGTTATGCGTGAACGCATTTCCTCTTCGCGTACAGGTTCTGTTTCAAATGTAATCACACTGTGTGCGACATACTCGTTGTAAATGGCTGTAATGCTTCCGGTATCTTCCGGCCCTACTTCTCTTATCATAACAAGTGCAATTCTTTAGCAATCCGGCAAGCTTCAATAGAATTGTTTACCTGAAGTTTCTCCAGGATATTTTGCCGGTGCCGGTTTACGGTGTTTATACTAATGGATAATGTCTGGGCAATGTCCTTACTCATTTTTCCCTTATTTATCAATTGCAGGATTTCTTTTTCCCGGTCTGACAACAGGTCGTTGCAATTCTGCTTTTCCAGTTCGAGGGTTTGCCCGTCTGCCGAGTTAAGAATGGTGCAACTTAACGACGTATCCATTGAAAAGTTGTAAAGGCATAAGGATAACCATACACTTCCGTTTGAGTGGCTCGCTATATAAAACATTCTGTGCAAGATGTGTACATACCTGCCCGAATGATCGCGCATGCGCATATTGTGTATAAGGTAGTAGTCCGGGCGTTTCTTTTCCGGGACACTTTTCAGGAAGTGGAAGAAGCGGAGTTCCTGCAAATGCTTTTCCTGTAAGTCGTCCGGATGAATGCGGCTGAATATTTCTTCTTCCCATATCGACTGAATGGTCTTGGCGGTATTTCGTTCTGCCAGTCCCAGTTTCTCGGCTACTCCGCCGTAATAAATATAACTAATATTGGCTTTCATATCGCTCAACACTGCTATGGCATTTTCAGTCTGTGCATATATGGAAGCTATATGTTTGCACTCATTCAGGCGTTCCGTCTGTTTCTGTTCCTCGGTGAACGCTTGTTTCAGTAGCTCTTTCTTCAGTTTATTTACGATGTCCATACGGTATGGAAATGGAAAATGGTTATTAATCAGTATTGCCGACTTATCTGTAAGCCTTTACCTTTGCAAAGGTAATGAAAACTAATGGTTATTTATTTTAAGTGCAATAAATTATGGAGAGTGAAAAAGCAAAAGCGAAAGCTGGGAAATTGTATGATGCCAATAATGATATAGAGCTTGTGTCGGAGAGGGAAGCTTGCAAAGAAGTATGTTATGAACTGAATAGCTTGCGCCCTTCACAGAAGAAAGAACGGGAGAGCATTATCCGCCGACTGTTCGGTAAGACCGGAAAATCGTTCTTGATAGAACAACCATTTTATTGTGATTACGGATATAATATCGAAATAGGGGAGAACTTCTATTCGAATGTGAATTGCGTCATTCTGGATGGAGCTAAAGTTACATTTGGCGATAATGTTTTTGTGGCTCCGAACTGTGGTTTCTATACTGCCGGACATGCCTTGGATGCGGAACAGAGAATCCAGGGACTTGAATATGCCTATCCTATCACTATCGGAAATAATGTGTGGATTGGTGCCCAGGTCTGTGTGTTGCCGGGAGTGACGATTGGTGACAATACGATTATTGGTGCCGGAAGTGTGGTTACAAAAAGTATTCCTGCCAATGTGCTGGCCGTCGGTAATCCTTGCCGGGTGCTACGTACGATCACCGAAGCGGACAGGGCTAAATATATATCAGAATAATAATTCATTAAAATGACACGAGAAATGAAAAAGTTACTTTTTAGTCTGTTGATGATGATTGGGGTACAAGCCTCTTTTGCTCAGACATTGGAGAAAATGCAGTGGTTCAACGAACCTGAACAGTGGGAAATAAAGGATAAAAGTCTTTCGATGTTTGTCACTCCGCAGAGTGATTATTGGCGTATCTCTCATTATGGCTTTACTGTGGATGACGCCCCTTTCTATTATGCAACGTATGGCGGTGAATTTGAAGTTAAAGTGAAAGTGACTGGCGATTATAAGGCACGCTTTGACCAAGCGGGACTGATGTTGCGCATCGATCATGAAAACTACATCAAAGCAGGCATTGAGTTTGTAGACGGAAAATTCAATCTGAGTACAGTGGTGACTCACAAGACCAGTGACTGGAGCGTAATCACATTGGATAAACCTGTTCCTTATATTTGGATTAAAGCTGTCCGCAGGCTGGATGCCGTTGAAATCTTCTATTCGTTTGATGACAAGACTTATACGATGATGCGGAATGCATGGTTGCAGGATAATATTCCGGTGAAAGTTGGATTCATGGCTGCCTGTCCCGATGGAGGCGGATTTAATGTTAAGTTTGAGAACTTCAAGGTAAAGCACTTGCCTGATATGCGCAGGTTGGAATGGCTGAAAAAGAATGCAGAATAAATAGGGTTAGTTCAATTAAGTTTGGTAAAAAGACAAATGCCGGCAAAAAGAAGAGTGAATCTTTATTTGCCGGCATTTATTCTGTTTTGAAATTTAAAGAAATCCTTTTCTGAAATAGCCTTGTTTAATATCCTATGGTGAAGCGCTCCTTGTGGTGCTTCTTCTGTTCCAATTCGTCTACCATTGCCACGGCATAGTCTTCAACGGAGATATTGCTGTCTCCATTTACATCTACCACTAAGTCATCTTTTCCGATACGGAACTTTCCGGTACGTTCACCAGGTGTCATGTTGGCGGCAGGAGAGAGGAATATCCAGTCAATATCGTTTTCTTTACGAAGCGTATTCAGATAGAATTCTCCGAGGGATTTGATTCCGGGTAACAGTTTGGCTGGAACATCGTCAGCATCCATCACCATCTTTCCGGGAGCATAGAACAGGGTTCCGGCACCGCCCACGATAAGTAGACGCTCAACACCGGCCTTCTTCACACTATCCACTATCAGCGGATAGTTCTTCAGTGTTTCTTCGTATATATTGGGATTCTTCCAGCCGGGGTTATAAGCACTGATGACGGCGTCTTTACCTTTACTGGCCTCAATCAGAACATCGGTATCGGTTACATCTGCCTGAATGACTTTCAGGTTCGGATTGCTGGCGGTCACCTTGGCCGGGTCGCGTACAATGGCAGTTACTTTATGGCCTCTGTTCAGCAATTCATTCAGGATGGCGGTTCCTACAAAACCGCTGGCTCCTATGAGTACTACATTTTTCATATTGGTTCGTTGTTTATATTTATATATTAAACTGTTTATGTTCGATAAAGGTTTTATGGTTGTGGACATTTTGGGAATGTTTAATACTAACACGGGCTGTAATTCTGAATCCTATTATATTATCATTTTCCCCTCCCTTTGCGAACAATCATACTTTTTTTATATTGTAGTTGAATACTAAATATAATAGAAGTATGAAACAGAAAAGTTTAACCGGCTTCATGAATGAAGTCATTGAAGAGTTGTGTCAACAGGAACGCTTTGCCACGGCCCACATTTACACGTATGCTCTTCGGGCCTTTACCGAGTTTGTAGGTGGTGGCGAAATCTTCTTCGGTGGTCTCAACAAATCCTCCCTCCGGCATTTCCAGCGCCATCTGGAAGACTTGCAACGGAGCTACAACACCATCTCCACGTACATACGTGCGTTGCGGGCAGTGTATAACCGTGCGGTAGACCGCGAACTGATCTCTGGAGAGTTCCGCCTCTTTTCCGGACTGAAAACCGGAGTAACCTCCGAACGAAAACTGGCAGTGACAGCCTCACAGATGAACCGTTTGCTTAATCCTCCAACCACCTGCAACGAGTTGCCTAAGGAAGTCTGCCAGGCACAAGACAGCCTGAAACTGATGCTTTTACTACAAGGTATGCCCTACGCTGACCTGGCACACCTGCACAAGAAGGATATCCAAGGCGATCTCCTTACCTGCCGACGCCGCAAGACAGGTACTGAACTATGTGTGAAAGTAGTCCCGGAAGCCATGCGATTAATCAACCTCTACCGTAATCAAGATTCATCCTCACCCTATCTGCTCAATTTCCTGAGCGGCACTCTGAAAGGTGAAGCAGCTTTCAATGAATATGGCAGGAAACTGCGGAACCTGAATTTCCAATTGACACGATTGTCTGAACTTTGTGGAGTGGGTGATATCAAAGTAAGCTCCTATACTGCCCGCCATACGTGGGCGACACTTGCCAAATACTGCCATGTACCGGAAGAAATGATTTCGGAAGGATTGGGACATTCCTCGCTGGAAGTTACCCGCACCTATTTGAAAAGCTTTGACGGGGACGAGTTGGCGAAAGTGAATCAAGTGATAATTAATTACATTTACTCTGGAAAGAAAAAGCTATGGAGTAGGGCGTAAAACTGCTCTTACTCCGTAAGTAACGGAACTATTAATACGCGACAAAGATAGAGTAAATTTTATAAAAACAAATCATAAACCTTGAAAAACGATAACATTTTAACTTTATACACGACTTCAGTAGAAAAATATACCGACAAACAAACATATTACGGTCCTATCGACTATGAGAAAACACACGATTCTCCTTCCCACGTTATACCCTTCAACATGGATATGTAACTTCTTACGCATTATTCCTGCATAAAGCTTGGTTCAAGGACCTGTCATGCTCCCATAACGCCTTACAGCATTCGTATTTGTGGGTTTCCGTTACTTACGGAGTAATATCACTCAAGCGCTGTTACTTACGGAGTAACGGTTAAACCCTTGCTTATGCTGACACCACTGACACAGACAGCCATTGCCGTATTATACGACATATACACCGGCGACCATCCTTATCGCACAACACATTCTCCAGTTGCGCCATCATGCTTGATCGACCTTCTGGCCTGGCTTGAAACCGGCGGTCTGATCCGCCGTAAGAATCTCCCCGGAACGAATCTCCCTGCCGGGGATCCGCTCTCTTCGTATGAGCTTGCCCGCCCTTATTCGAGCATCTCCCTGCTGGATGTACTGGAAACCCTCGGCGAACACCTGAACTGTAATTATCCTACCCGTGAGGAAATGTATTACCGATACCGTTCGGCCGCCCATCGCCTGGGAGTTATCAACCAGATGACCCGTCTTTACCTGTCCGAAATCAAACTCCCCGACCTGTAATGAAACGCTTCCTGTACATATTCGCCCATAGCCTCTGCTTTCTACTGTCTGCGGGAGGTTCCTTTATGGTAAATGCGGCAGCCGTACGAGGCGTGCAGCCGGAAATTACCATGACCGTCTCCACCCGTGACAGCCTCTACCGGACTCCTCTACTGCTTCATTTCCGTCAGAACCGTTCGCTGGTGGAGTATGACTATATGGACAATCCACGCACGCTTGCCTGTTTCTGCGCCTTGTTCACCGACAGTCTTTCCACACCGGGCATTGATACCGTCACTATCTTTTCGTATGCTTCTCCCGAAGGTGATGCCCGCCACAACTTTGCCCTTGCACGGCAGCGCGCCATCGCCGTGAAGGGTTATCTGCTCTGGAAATATCCCCATTTGAATCGTGAACGCCTGTTGATTGAACCGGTAGGTGAGGACTGGCTTAAACTGCGTGAACTGGTTGTTGCCGACAACTCGGTTCCCGACCGCGGGGAGGTATTGCATCTTCTGGATGAAATACCCGACCGGGAACGTTGTAAGGTGTTGCTGAAAAAGCTGAACTGCGGATATGCTTACCGCTATATCTGTAAAAAGTTGCTTCCGCAGCTTCGCAATGCGGCGGTCTGTCTGGTAAAACTGAAAACCGTTCAACCGGATTTTGCGGCCGAATACGATTCCGTACTTAATTATGTTGATTATAAGGAAAGTGTGGCATCTCGCAGCCTGACCTGTCAACACAACCTGTCTAACCAACACAGTTCATCAGATCAACATAGCTTGCCGTCTGACCAAGGCCGTATATCTGACCAGTGCGGAATACCTTTTCAACGGCCTGCATCCTGCAGCAACCTTTTGTCCTTACGGCGGAATAATCCCCCTGTATCTTCCCCGCCTGAACGGCTCCGTTCTTTCCGCCCCCTGTTCGCCCTGAAGACGAACCTGCTGTTCGACCTTGCCATGGTCCCGAACATTGAGCTGGAACTGCCTTTAGGAAGACACAATCGTTGGTCATTGAATGCGGAATGGCTGTTTCCCTGGTGGCTTATCGACCATGACAAGTACTGCCTGCAAATCCTTTCGGGCGGTCTCGAAGGACGTTACTGGCTGGGCAACCGCACTACCCGTGGCGCACTTGCCGGACACTTTCTGGGCTTGTACGCCGGAGGCGGCAAATACGACCTTCAATGGAAAACGGACGGCTACCAGGGCGAATTCTATATCGCTTCGGGTATCAGTTACGGCTATTCCGCCCCGATAGCCCGCCGCCTGAACCTTGAATTCAGCATCGGCATCGGGCTGCTGCGTACCAATTATGAGCATTACCATGCCATCGACGATTACCAGACCCTGCTTTGGCAGAACGACGGCAACTATACGTGGTTCGGCCCCACGAAGATAAAAATCTCCCTGGTCTGGTTGCTGGGAGGCAGGAAAGGAGGGGAGAGATGAGAAGGATCAGTGATAAACGGTTAGTGATTAGTGATAAGCGGAGGAATGCGGATATTGCACATGTCCCGTATTATTTCTCTTTCCTTTGCGCCTTATGCTGCCTGCTGTTGTTATGGGGTTGCGACCGCCGTGACATCACCTATTATACGGAAGCTGAATTCAGCATCCGGGTGGATTGGAGCAATTCGAGGCTGGATGCGGAAGAATCCGGCTACGGCGCTACGGCCGTCTTCTATCCGCAGGACGGAAGTTTTCCCATTACTGTACTCATGGGCGACCGTAACAGTGAGCGGGTACGCCTACATACGGGACGTTATGATGTGATTGTCTTCAACCGCTCATTTACCGACTTCGGTTCCCTTGCCTTCCGTGGTGAGGGCTTCCGCGGCCTTGAAGCCTATTCGCGTGATGTGGAGACGCGCACCGACCCCGTCACCCGCACTGAGACGCGTGTCATCGTCAGTTCTCCGGAAAAACTCGCCTCCGGCGTGACGGAGGGCTTCGAGGTGAGTGAAGAGATGCTGGGGAATTACAGTGCTCCGTCCAGCTCGCACAGCCGTTCGGGGATGTCATCAGGGACAGGTTCGGATGACTATACGCTCTCTTTCGCTCCCCTCTGCCTGACGCGTGAGGTGAAAGTGCAGATCAACGTAACGGGACTGAACAACATCCGCTCGGCGGTCGGCATCCTGACGGGTGTTTCCGAATCCGTCAATCTTTCCACAGGTAAGGCTTCGGGTGAAACCGTCTCGCAGCAATTCACTCTGGACGACATCAGGTTCACGGACGGCTCTCCGTTCAACGGCACACTGACGGGTGTTTTCAATGCGTTCGGTTTCGACACGGCCATTTCCCACAAGCTCACGGTGAAAGCCCTTCTTGTGGATGGCAAAACGGTGTTTGAGGAGACTTTCGACATTACCGCCCACGAGCTGGAAGATGAGACGGGAACCTTGCTCCTGTATATCGAGGTGACCGCTCCGCCCATTCCCGACGTAAAGCCTGAAGGTGGTGCGGATTCGGGCTTCGATGCGGATGTGGACGACTGGGGGGATGAAGAGGAGAATGAGCTACCCATGTAGTACGGAGATGAAATGTATTTTATACCAAAAAGAATAAACGTCTAATTATTAAAAATTACAAAAAAATGAAGACAAAACATGTATGGTTTGCGCTTTCAGCCCTTGCCATAGCAGGCTGCTCGCAGAATGAGATTACGGAAATAAGTCCGGAGGCAAATCCGGAGGTGGGGTTCAGTGTATTTACGGGTACACAGACAAAAGGGACAATAACGGATAACACGGAGTCCGGTACAGGTATCAAAGCAAAGGGTTTCGGAGTGTTGGCGTATTATACGGGAGCAACTGACTTTGCAAGCTATACAAGTCCTACTCCTAATTTCATGTGGAACCAAAAGGTAGAATATAAGAGTAGTGCCTGGAGTTACACCCCTCTGAAATACTGGCCCAATACGACTGACGAAAAAATCTCTTTCTTTGCCTATGCACCGTATGCTGACACTCAGAATACTGCGAGCTCATCTAATGGCATCGAATTAACGGCGGCAACCGCTTCCGGTTATCCGAAGATTACCTTCCACTGGAATACTACGACTCCCAGTGCGGGAGTAGACCTTGTAGCTACGAACGCTGCCCAGACAGGCGGGGATAAAACTGTTGATCTGACCAAGCAAACTGCTGCCGTTCCGTTTAAATTCAAGCATGTACTTTCACGTGCCAACTTCTGGGCGAAACTGGATGGAAGTGTAAATGACAGCGAGACAAAAGTTTTCATTAAGGGGATTAAGCTGTTAGGTACGGGCGCATCAACACCTGCCGCAGCAAATAGTAGTTCTAAATTTTATACTAAAGCGACATATAAGTGGGAAGACGGGACATGGGATTATACAGCCGGAACTAAGCAAGCCGCTGCCGTAGACTTGGATGGAGGCATTCTCAACAAGACAACCCAGAGTTTTGGTTCAGGAAATGTATATACCACATCGTCTGTTGCAGTTACTGCCACCGCAGCAAGTATGTTCAAAGCCACTCAGTATCTTTTCCTGATTCCACCTGCAGCAAACGGTATCGCTGCTTCAACGGACATCCGTATCTTGCTGACGTATGACGTGGTGACTCTGGATACAAAACTTGATGGCGGTAAATCAGTCATAGAAGCCAAGTCTGTTGTTTCCCTTCCTAATGGAACTTTGAAAGGCGGTTCTGCTTATAAGTATGTATTTACTATCGGTCTGGAAGGTGTGAAGGTGAGTGCAGATGTTGAAAACTGGGATGCAGATGTGAATGTGGTTGATGCTGCGTTGACAGAGGATGCAATTAAAGATGCTATCACAGCATTTAGCACTATCAAGGGAAGTACATCTGCTTGTACGAAATTCTCTGTTCATGTGACGGGTACGGCAAGCGTAGCAGCTACGTTAAACTTGTCCGGTATGACCACCACTAATTTCGCAACTAATGATTGTATTACACTGGACTTCAGTGATGTTACAGGAATTAGTGGTAGTAATACGATAGCTGTAACTGCTCCGACAGGTTGGACTGCCAGCGGTAGCCCGTTGTCGTCAGCCGGTCAAATCACCCTGACAAAGAATTAATATCTTGTAGCGTAGCCTTTCAGGCTTTCCCCTCCGGCCGGGCAGGGTTGAACGTCCCTTCCCGGTCACCACGTTAAACAAAAAAAGTAATAACGGCCGCTCTTTGACATGCTGGAAACGAAAGATTATGGAAAATAATGAGTATCTTTGAACCTATTAAAAAGAAAATGGACATTTATGGAATATAATGCGTTGATGCGCAAGCTCCCTATCGGTATACAGACTTTTGAGAAGCTTCGCAAAGAGAACTATTTGTATGTGGATAAGACCGAATTCGTTTGGAAAATGGCTTTCGCGTCTAATCCTTATTTCCTGAGCCGTCCCCGCCGTTTCGGCAAAAGCCTTCTTCTTTCTACTTTCGAGGCTTACTTCGAAGGGAAGAAAGAACTCTTCGAGGGTCTTGCCATTGAAAAGATGGAGACGGAATGGAAGAAGTATCCGGTGCTGCATCTGGACTTGAATGCAGAAAAATATGACTCTCCCGAACGTTTAGGTGATATTCTCAGTAACCAACTGACCCAATGGGAACTTAAATATGGTAAGGGTGTGGATGAAAACACCCTCTCTACCCGTTTCTCCGGTATCATCCGCCGTGCCTGCGAACAGGCAGGCTGCGGCGTAGTGGTTCTGGTGGACGAATACGACAAACCCTTGCTGCAAGCCCTCGGCAACGATGCCTTGCTGGAAGATTACCGCAAGACCCTGAAAGCCTTTTACGGCGTACTGAAAAGTGCCGACCGCTACTTGCGCTTTGTCTTCCTTACCGGAGTCACGAAATTCTCGCAAGTCAGCGTATTCAGTGATCTGAACCAACTGAATGATATCAGTATGAAGCCCCAGTATGCTACCGTTTGCGGCATCACCCGGCAAGAACTAATTGATACCTTTACCCCCGAACTTCAACAATTGGCGGAAGCCAATCGTCTGATGTGGGAGGAAACTCTCGCCAAAATGGAGGCGATGTATGACGGCTATCACTTCTGCGAATTTTCGGAAGGAGTGTTTAATCCGTTCAGTGTACTTAATGTTTTTGATGGTCGCAAATTCAGTAATTATTGGTTTCAGACAGGTACTCCGACCTTCCTCGTAGAGATGCTGCGGAAGTCGGAGTATGACCTTCGCACTTTGCTCAATGGCATCGAAGCTCCGGCTTCCATGTTCTCCGAGTATCGTGTAGAAGCCAATAATCCGATTCCGTTGATTTATCAGAGTGGCTATCTCACTATTAAAGGATATAATGAACGCTTTCAGAATTATCTGTTGGAATTTCCCAATGATGAGGTCCGTTATGGCTTTATGAGTTTTCTCGTACCGTTTTATACCGGGGTGAATAATGATGACCAGGGCTTTTATATAGGCAGATTTGTGGAAGAGTTGGAGAGTGGCGATTATGACGCCTTCCTCACCCGCCTGCAAGCTTTCTTTGCCGATTTCCCTTACGAGCTGAACGCGAAGACCGAACGTCATTACCAAGTGGTGTTCTATCTCGTCTTCAAGCTGATGGGGCAGTTCACCCAAGCTGAGGTGAAAAGCGCGAAAGGTCGTGCGGATGCCATAGTGAAAACTCCTAAATATATCTACGTCTTCGAGTTCAAACTGAACGGCACGGCGGAAGAAGCCCTGCAACAGATTGAGGACAAAGGTTATCTGATTCCTTATCAGGCCGACGGACGCGAAGTGATAAAGCTGGGCGTGGAGTTCAGCGCAGAAGAACGCAATATCAGTCGCTGGCTGAATGTAATGTAATCCATCCTAATGTTTCGTTTCCCGCCTGCCCACCTGCGTGCCCCCGAAACGAAACATTATGAATGCAAAATCAAAAATATGGATAGTAGGAGTGTGGACGCTCTGCCTTTGTGCATGTAGCGACCGCACCTCCTCTGTTAATGACGAGCCATCCGTATCTCTCCCTATCGGCTTCTCTTCCGACGTCGCCTCTGCGGAATCGCCGCAAACACGAGGCACAGTCCTGACTACAATCGACAAGGTACGCCTTTTCGCCTCCTACACCGGTACGGCAGACTGGGGGCCCTCTTCTTCGTATTCCTTCGACTATATGTACGACCAGCTTTTGACGAAAGTGGCAGACGGTTCATGGACCTATTCCCCCCTGAAATACTGGCCCGTCAATCCGGCTGATAAAATCAGCTTCTTCGCCTATGCTCCCGAGGAGGTAAAGACCAAAGGGTATATCTCCGTTTCAGCCGCTTCCACCTCCAATCCGAAGTTCACTTATACCTTACCCGCCCAAGAAAGCGATAAGCTCGATCTCCTGGTAGCCGGCACCTTAAATTGCACGAATGCCACGAAAAAGGTGTCCCTTTCCATGAAGCACGCCCTGACACAAGTAACCTTCAAAGCAAAGAACGGAGCTCCCGCCAATATCAGCAATATCACCCTGTCAGCCGCCACTGTCACCATGCCCGGCACGGGAACGCTGACCTTCAACTCAGCTTCTGTACCCGCTTCTGCGTCGGGCACTTTTATTTGGACACCGGATACCTCTACCAGCAAGCTGACAATCTTCACTGCTGATGATAAATTGGGCGGAAGTAAAACCATTTCTTTAGGAACCTTCGCCGATGCCCAAACCCTTGCCACTTTCTTTCTGCTCCCCGTAGGCGATCCGTCGACACAGGTCAAATTCAGTCTTACCTACACGATAACCAAAACTTCCGGTCCGAACAGTGGAAACACTACTGCACTGACCACCACGATAAGCCCCTCCGCCAGTCCTCTTTGGCTACCGGGTAAAGTGCTGGGTTATACCATCCTCGTTATCGATGACCGTCTGGAAATAGATGGCAGCGTAACAGTGGAAGACTTTGGAAACGGTACCGATATAGGCGGTGGAGGCATCCCGGCTACTTAATCTGATGCCTCAAACCAAATTGCAAACAGAATCTACACCCTTTTCAAGATATAAATATGAAAAAGAAACAATTTCCCCTTTCTCTTCTGCTTCTGCTGACGGCGGCATGCACGAGCGAAAATGCAGAGCTACTTCCGCAACCCTCGGATGCCCCGGACGTGCTTCGCATTGCCTCCGTTGGAATGGATGATGGAAAAAACACCCGCGGTATCATGGATAATACTGGCATACAAACCAACGGTTGCCAGATCGGTGTCTATGCAGTGAATAGTGACAATACAGAATACATCCCTCTGCATGGTGGCAGCAATGCATCTGTCTACCAATATAATAACAGTTGTTGGAACGTCACCTCTATGGACGGTAGCAAGCTGCTGCGCCTGCCCACCAATGGCAATAGTTGCAAAATATATGCCTATTACCCTTCCGGTCTCGTTCCGGTCTATCAAGCTGCCGGTGGAAGCTATCTTTCGGGCATCAATGTAGTTGCGCAAGATGATTTCTCTTCCACCACTCAAAAAGATTACCTCTATCCGTCAGTAGCTGCAACAACGAATATCAATAGCTCTTCCGGCGTCTCATTCACTTTAAAGCATGCCTTGGCAAAACTGACGTTCAAAGTCTACAAATTAGCGGTAATGACAGAAGAGATAAAGTTAACCAAACTTCAGATTATTGCCAACGCCAATACCCTGCAAGTGGGTTCGGGAAAGACGATGCTATTGAGTTCGGGAAACCTGCAGGGATTGGTTGGTACGGATCTCATCACATTGGCTGCAAGTGACGGTGGTATGGCGCTTCCCGCTCAAACCAACACCATAAATTTAGGAAATCCCAAGAGCACTGTTTTCCCTTTTTGCCTGGTAGCCCCCGCGCCCAATGTGGATTATCTCTCTTTCCAGCTGACTGTTGTGAGCAACAAACAGGAACAGACTTACCTGACCCAACAGATTAAAATGACCTCTCACTGGGCAGCAGGCAATCATTTTGTATTTACGTTGGTACTGAATGGTATGAATGCCATTATCTCCGGCATGAAACAGTACCAATGGGAGGGGTATACGGAAACGGATATACCGATTTCATGAGATTCAGGCGCGGATTACACGGATTTTTTATATATAAAGCCAATATACGAATGATGAAAACCATACAACATTATTTGATCTTCTGTTTTCTTCCAACCCTGTTTACAGCTTGCGGAGTGGGAGATAACCTTGCCATGCTGCCGGAGACTGATGAATCCGGAAAATTGACCGTCAGCTTTGACCTTAATGGAGCGGGGATACGGATGGATGATGCCACCGATACCCGTGCCAATGCTAACGTGCCCCTTGAGAATCTGGCAGACGGAACTCTGTTCAGTATACGTGCCTACAAGAAAACGTACAATGATAAGGGCGAACTTACTGCTACCATCTTTGCCGATGCCGGAGTGTATAAAGTAGAGTCCGGCGGTAAAACGGCAAATGCCTATACGAGTGTTACCGATGCCGTACTCCAACTGACTCGTGGAATATATGACCTTTATTTTCTGTCGTACAATTCATCTACGGTATATCCGGGGGCAACGGGTGATACTGAAACAATCACAGGCAGTACCCTCGCCGATGTCACTTCCAAAGACGTGATTGCCACCTCCATGAAGGATGTGCAGATACAATCGGATCAGGACGGACAAGTGACGCTGACCATCCCGATGGACGGCGCCGTCTTCAGCCACCTCTGCTCGCGCGTAAAGGCACGGCTGGATATCCCCCGGAACCAACCGGTAATTGTACTTGGAGTCAGTGCTCTGAAAATCACTATGAAACCCCTGTATGGCACTGCCGGTTACAACTGGCAGAAGGGGACACTGTCTACCACCGGCGAGAGGAACAATTCGGTAGATTTGATCGCGAGTGGCGCTTTGTCCGGTATAGACAGTTCGACAGGAGCAGCCACCCTCTCTTCTTCCGATGTTTACCTCTTTCCGCTGAATGATGACGTTCCGTTGGAATTTGACGTGACCATGACGATTGCCTATAAAACAAGTTCCTCGGGAAGTCAGCTCTCAGGAGATTTTAAATTATCTTCTCCCGTCGCACTGGACAAAGCATTGCTTGCCGCCAAATCGTACTGTTTTGTATTCACGCTGACTTATTACGGCGAGTTGGTTCCTTCTGACCTGACTTTGGATGTGACAAGTTATTCGCCCGTGAATCTGCCTTCGGATGACGTAGGAGCGGATGATTGAATTAGAACAAACCGAATAAAATTACTCCTTACAACCTATGGATAAAAATAACGAAAGAAACTTCCGGCGGCATCGCAAAAGCTGTCGCCTGCATTGGACGGTCTGCTGTCTGTCCCTACTGCTGTTTAGTGCCTGTACTACCGATACCAACCTGCCTGATGTGGAACAGGCTGACCGCCTGCCGCTATCGTTGCAAATGGAGCTCCCCAAGCAACTCACCGTAGTAGTCACCCGTGCCGGAGAAGGAAAGGCAACGACCGGTAACCCGACACGGAATGGGATTGAAATAAAGAAAGTACGTGTAATGCAATTTGACCAAACAGCGCCCGATGAGGATACTTACAACATACGGAAAACCTATTCGAAAGAAACTACCGGTACAACTACCGATTGGTTTACCCAGACAGATGGTGGTCTTATCACCATCAATACAAGCACTACAACTTTCTGGAACCGAACCAGCAAATTCTACATTATAGCCAATGCCAAAGAACTCCATTCCACATCTTCGGGCGACGGTACCGACATCAGCGAAACAGCCAAAGAAGCAGTTCTTCCCACCGCCTATTTCACATTCCCGGAAAGTGACGTTACAGGGACCGAAGACCCCGGTATCTTGGCTTACGGTCCTGTCGCCTATACCGAAAAAACAGGTACAGGCAGTGGTGATGCCAAACCGGTAGCCATCTTTGCCCGCCTGAAACGCGCCTACGCTAAAGTCACTGTGAACTACACGGCTGGTACAGGAGTCAGTATCACAGCATTGCGGGTAGAAAATATACCTACCCGTATCTATCCTTTTCCAGCAACTGGAAACAGCCCGACAGATGCATTTATGAATGTTGACCTCATCGTCAATGCAGGGCAAACCACCTATTCCTTCTTCATGCCCGAGAACCTGCGTGGCAACGGCACATCTACCACTGCCAAGGAGAAAAACCAGCCGGACAATGGCCCGACGCAGAGCGGCAGTGCCCGGAACTTGGATTATTGCACCTGTATCGTCCTGACCGGCACGTACAACTATTATCCTAATAACACCCCTGAGAATGCTGCCAACCCTATCAGCGTAGAATATCGTTTCTACCCCGGTGCCGACATGATACGTAACTATGACATCGAACGAGGGAAGCACTATACCCTGACACTGGACCTGAAAGGCGCCAACAGTGCCGACGCCCGAGTGACAATAACGGACGGAAACGTATTCACAATCGCCGATCCGGACGACGTGACACATAAAGATGATATTGTGTTCGGAGAATAGCTTGAAAAGGTGAAATAAAAAAACAACCAACCAATATGATACATTTTATAAAAATCAACCCCTTACACCTTCTGCTTCCCATACTGGCAAGCAGCGTGTTCCTTTCTTGCAAAGACGATTTAACCATCGCTATCCAACCCGTCCCCGGTTCGGACGATGAAGTATTGGTAGAACTCCCCATCGAACTGGAAGACTCCGAAGACGGCTACGCCCTGTCTGCCGACAACACCCCGACCCGGGCCACGGATAATGGCAGTGCCATGGACGTGCAACTGATCCCCGCCGCCGAAACCCGTACCGGAGGAATAAACGACCCGCTGATGACAGCAAAAACATCCACACTGGGCAGAATACAAGTTTTGCAGAAAATGAAGAATGGCTCCATCACTTCCAATGTCTATACCGATATTGCTCCGGGTAAGAGAGCCACTCTGAAATTAAATGTTACCGGTACCGATGAGTGCGAACTGATCATCTTTGCCAGAGGTGCAAATACGAGTGATCTTGCCACAACTAACTGGACTACCTTCGAAGTTCCCCAATCCGTGATAAGCGGCATCGCAACGGCAGACCAAATAAGCAATATACCTTACCTGCTTCACCTGAAACATGTAAGGGTCATCAAAAGAGATGCAGACGCCTCAGGTACAGGCACCATTCAGAGCACCACCGGCGCAGATGTCCGTCTTCGCCTCCGGCGGTTGGCAGCCCGACTGAACGTGACATGGGATTACAATGTTACAGGGTACGAATTACAACAAGTCTCCCTACAGAATTATCCTACCGATTACATCGTATATCCATCGGAAACCGAAACTACCTATCCCAGCGTTCTGGCACAATTTTCCACCTATATAGCCACAGACGCGGACTTTGCGAATAAGAGAATCTCCAGTTGGATGCCACGCAATATAAGGGGAACAGTCAACATCATGCAACCCACCCATAGAGGGAGGAAAATAGCCCCCGTAGGCAGTGCCTTCCTCCGCTTTGTGGCGGTGAATAAGAATGATCCCAGAAAGAAACTTACTTACCGCGTCTATCTGGGCGCCAATGCAACCAGCGATTTCAATGTGCATGACAATACAAACTATACCTATCACATCGCCTTCAAGAACCATACCGAAGACATAATACAGACCGATGACCGCGTGGAATACCAGAACGGCATACCGGCATCCGAAAACAACAATTCCTTTGTATCTACTGCCAACTGTTTCATGGTGGAGCCGGGTGGTAGCTTCTGCTTCGACCCGTTTACATACGAAGTGGATGGAGCGACTAAAACCAACGATGTGCTGAAAGGCTGGTGCGACAATACGGCCAAAGGAATCAGCTATGTGAAACTAATCTGGCAGACTAAGGAACAAGGAGATATTGGTGAACCTGTAATGGGCTATGCCAATTCGGAAACGGATCATAGTAACATTGTGGATATACAACCTGTAGAGTCGGGGAGGGATTTAAATGCAGCCCCTGCTACCGATAAGGGCCAATGCCGCATCTATTGCCGTGTATCCGCAGGTACCACGGGTGGAAGCGGATTGATAGCTGCCTATGGTGCTGACGGTAAAATTTTATGGAGCTGGCACGTCTGGGTGACGGACTATCAGCCGGATGCCACAGGAGATGCCACCGTACTGGAACCTGAGAACAAACGGAAGTTGAAATTTACGTTTCAAGTTTCGCAACCTCAGCTTCCTATGATGGACCGTAACCTGGGTGCCATGGCAGGATATACAAAAGTTCCCCCCTCTGCAGAAGAGCGCTTCCGGACACATGGTTTCTTCTACGAATGGGGGCGTAAAGAGCCGTTTCCAGGTAGTTACTCGAATCGTGACATCACAAGCATTCCATTGCCCTCAACTACGCTCACTGCCCCTCTCGCAGGTATCTTGAGTTTGTACAAGCCGGATGGAATCTCATTTAAGGAGTTTTCGATTAATAATAGGAATGGTCCTGTCAGTTATCGGACAGCAATTCAGAATCCACTGGATATTTATAAACATAAAAATGCTAATAACCAAGTGTATTGGTTGAATGATACAGAAAGAAAGGCAAACAGCTACGCCTATTTTAGAGTATGGGGTACTACCAAAGGCATATACGATCCATGTCCTGCCGGATGGCGTGTAGCTCAGGCTTCTGAATATTATATTTTTTGTGCTGGAGGTAATACAAAAACAGGAAATAATCCTGCCATAATGAATAAAACCTCATATACTACCGACAAAGGCTTCCTCTTTCTTTTTGATAATAACAAAAACACTACTTGGGTTGCACTGTCAGGGTATTATCAAGGACAGAATTACAGAGGAATTGGAGAATTTGTCTATTATTGGACAGGCACAGGAGCATATAAGCAGAACGGAATAGACATCAGCCACTATAGAATTACAACGAATAATCAAGACTTAGATGCAAGTGGTTATGAGCATGAAGCTCTTCCCCTTCGTTGCATTCAAGAAAAGCCGTAACAAGAATTCCAATCATACATGAATAGAATTGAATCCTGATTTGTTATTCGCGTAATTTGTGTTCTGATCTTTATTTTGAGACATCCCTGCTTAGCTAAACAGATCATCTGTTCATACAAAACACATGGTCTGTTTAGTATCAGCAGACCATGTATCTGCGGTAAACAGACCATGTGTTTGAGATCGACAAATCAAGCCTGAAAGGCTTAAACTACATAGCGTAGGGCATCGCCCTACGTAAATAACGTGTATCTCTGTTTAAGTCCTGAAAGGGTGTAATCGAATGAATTACAAATAACAATAACCACTAAAACAAAAATACAATGAGCCGGAAGAATTATGGCATGAAGATGACCGAAGAAGACATAAAAGCTAAAATCACCGAAAACAAACAGCGTCTTGTCCGCCAGCAAGAGCGTGCAAAAAAACTGAAAGAAAGCATGGAAAGAAACCGTACTGATATCAAACAACTGGAATATACTTTACAAAAAATAAAACGTTCCCGTCTGAAAAACAAACCTCTCAATTTCATCAAACGTCAAGATGTTTCCACCTTCTTCACCCGTATTTCCCACTTTTATGATTACCTGAAGCATCGTCTGACCAATCCTCTCTGTTACGTCCGTTTCTGCCTTATCCTTAACGCCCGCTATTGCTTCGAAAGTCGTTCTAAAACTGCTGGACACCGACTACTTTCACCGGCGACGATACTGGGGTATTTCAAAAGGGAGATGGGGGAACTGGAAATGCCTTAATTATATTGTTATCGCTTCACCCAATTTTCTATTTTCAAGTTTTCAAATCTATTCATATGGCGAATATTTTCCGTTACCAAGATACAGTTTCGTTGTATTGCGGTTACAGCAATCAATAAATCAAAATCATCGACTGGAGTACCTTTCTTACGAAGTTTAACTTTCTCAATGACATACAAATGCGCAACTTCATTCACTGGAACAATATGCATATTCTCACGAAATTTCTGCACAATCTAGTAATCAAAAAATAATATTCAGTTTGTATTAGACTTCTTTGTACCACTATATCTTATCAATGAAACTGTAACATCAAATAATGTAATATTGTTTTTTCAGCTTGTATTTCAAACTCACTATCTGTTGCCTAAATCCAGTTCATTAAATGTTTTCTCACCCTTTACCCCCGGTTTTTCCCTCCCCAATTTTCCTGACTAACTTTGCCGCATCATTAATTAAAAACAAATAAAATGAAAGAACAAAGTTTTGAATGGATGCTGCAAGGCTGCCACTCCATTACAGAAATTGCTGTAGCCTATTTTCCCAATTATCAGTACGACTGCTCGGCGGTAAACGCATTGCGCCGGGCCATAAAAGAACACGCATCACTGTTGGCCGAATTGACGGAGGCCGGGTTCACCCCCAAAACCACTATACTGACTCCGAGACAGATATTAGCCTTAGTCCGGCAGTGGGGCATGCCTTTACTGGTGAAGGAATCTATCGACAAAAATCCATACTTATCCGTACCCAAAATAGTCGAAAAGATATAATGTATTTTAATACATTCATTAGTATATTATATATTATGTGGTTAAAAGGGTGGTTAAAAACCTTTTTTAACAAATTCTAGAACCCCCATCAATAAAGGGTTTCAGAGGGGTCGGAGGGTGGTTAAAGGGGTGGTGATAAAAAATCCTTCCAAAAGGCACCTCTCCGAACTCCTAACCCCTAACTAATATGCCGATATTTAACTTCCCGCAACCAAATAATTGTATTCCGGACGTAGAAGAGGTAATTTTGAAGCATTATCTCGATAATAGGATGTGGGGCATCCTTTTTGCAACCCGGTTGCATTTCCTATTCCCTACCTTTGTATCGGATAAATAAAGTAAAAAGATTATGGAAAGTAAATGTCAGTGTTGTTGTTCACATACTCATTCGCAGAGCAAAGAAAAAGAGAAATCTATCATTAAGAAGTGGTGGGCTCCGGTATTGTCCGGTGTCTTCCTTCTGTTGGGTATTGTCTTTCAGCATCAGGAGTGGACGTGGTTCGCTAATCCGGTTATCGAGTTCTTTTGGTTTCTTATAGGCTTCCTGCCTGTCGGACTGCCTGTGATGCGCGAAGCTTGGGAGAGTATTTTGCAAAAAGACTGGTTCAATGAGTTTTCGCTGATGGCATTGGCTTCCCTTGGAGCTTTCTATATCGGAGAATATCCGGAAGCACTGGCAGTAATGCTACTCTATTCCATCGGAGAGATGTTGCAGGATAAGGCTGTGAACCAGGCATCCCGTAATATCAAGGATTTGCTGGATGTACGTCCCGAACAGGTAGATGTGTACCGAAAGGGGATACTAAGTACTGTTTCCCCCCGTGAGGTAAATGTAGGAGAAGTGATCGAAGTGAAGCCCGGCGAACGGGTTCCCTTGGATGGTAGCCTGCAAAATCCTTATGCCGTCTTCGATACTTCGGCACTGACGGGGGAGAGTATGCCGCGCAATGTCTCCGAAGGAGGCGAGGTGCTTGCCGGTATGATTGTCAGCGGACAGGCAGTACGCATACAAGTGACGAAACCTTATGATCATAGCACTCTGGCACGTATTCTTACTTTAGTTCAGGATGCGGCGGAACGGAAAGCACCGGCGGAACTTTTTATCCGGAAGTTTGCCCGCATCTATACACCGATTGTAGTCCTGTTGGCTTTTGTTATCGTTGCCCTTCCTGCACTTGTTGCGGCTGTGCATCCGGGATTTGACTATGTGTTCAATGACTGGCTCTATCGGGGACTGGTGTTTCTGGTGATATCCTGTCCTTGTGCATTGGTTATCAGTATCCCATTGGGCTATTTTGGCGGAATAGGAGCGGCTTCGCGTACAGGTATCCTGTTTAAAGGAAGTAATTATCTGGATGCCATAACCCGTATCAATGCAGTTGTATTCGATAAGACAGGTACGTTGACTACCGGTAGTTTCCGTGTGACGTCCATACAGGCAACAGATATCCCCGAAGATGAATTACTGAGTTTAGTGGCATCTGTAGAAAAGAAAAGTACCCATCCTGTGGCACAAGCCATTGTTCACTATGCTTCCGGACGTGGTGTGAAACCTGCGGTTGTGACTTCTCTGAATGAATTGGCCGGATACGGTCTGGAAGCTGAGGTGGAACACCATCAGGTACTTGTCGGTAATATCCGTTTATTGACTGACCGTCAGATAGCTGTACCCGAAGAACTTGCGGATTGTGTAGCTACGGTAGTGGTCTGTGCCGTGGATGGGAAGTATGCCGGACAACTGCTACTTTCAGACACTCTGAAAGAGGATGCGGTAGATGCTATTAAAAAAATAAAGGCTTTAAAAATAGATAATATTCAAATGTTATCCGGGGATAAACAAGAGATTGTTAATATCTTTGCAAAGGAATTGGGAATTGACAAAGCCTACGGCGACTTATTGCCGGAAGATAAGGCCGTTCATTTGGAACAACTCAATTCTGTTTCGGATATGTCTGTCGCATTTGTCGGAGATGGCATGAACGATGCTCCTGTATTGGCTCTCAGTGATGTGGGTATTGCCATGGGAGGGTTAGGTTCGGACGCTGCCATCGAAAGTGCGGATGTCGTTATTCAGACTGATCAGCCATCCAAAGTTGCAACCGCTATCTCTATAGGGCGGGCAACACGACGGATAGTGATGCAAAATATAGTAGGTGCTATTACAGTGAAGGTGTTGGTGTTGCTGGCGGGTGCCTGCGGATTTGCCACTCTTTGGGCGGCAGTGTTTGCTGACGTCGGCGTAGCTTTGTTGGTGGTGCTGAATTCAGTCCGTATATTGAGAAAGAAGTTTTAAGAAATATGGAAGAAATATATTTGCATAAATTGTCCCTGCGGGATATAAAGCCTACGGCCATGCGGCTGCTGATTCTCCGTACTATGATGGAGATGAAGCGGGCCGTGTCCGTGACTGACCTGGAGGATAAACTCGACACTGTTGATAAATCTACTATCTTCCGGACATTAACCCTGTTTCTTTCCCATCACCTGATACATGGAGTGGACGATGGAAGCGGTTCGCTGAAATATGCGGTTTGTGAAGATTGCTGTATGTGCACGGTGGAAGACCAGCACATGCATTTCTATTGTGAGCAGTGCCACAAGACGTACTGCATCCGAAGTGTGCATGCTCCGACGGTCAACCTTCCGGAAGGGTTTATGCAGACCGGTATAAATTACGTTATCAAGGGCATTTGCGCAGACTGTGCAGTCCACCAAAAAATAGACACAGAAGAATAGGAAAGATATTATGAGACATTTCTACTACTTGTGCTTCCTTTTATTGGGATTCTTGTCCCTACCTGTCCGGGCAGGGGAGGCTAATCGTGAGCCAGAACAATATACCAGGGAGTATATTATGAAAGATTACATGACGGAACCCGACCGCACCTTGCAGTTGCTGGATGAAGCTGAAGCAAACAGTGCAATGCCTCTGAATATCGTTGACGAACTGCGCAGCGTGGTTTATCGCAATATGTACAGAAATAAATCCGCTCTTCATTATGCCCGCAGGGCTTATGTCAGTGATTCTCTGTCACACGATGACCCTTCGCATTTGTTGAGGATGACGGTAGCCATGGCTGAACTGTCTCATCTGCTAAGTGAATATAAGGAAAGCATGCGTTATGCCGTTCAGGGTGTGGAACTGGCGCGTGAGCTTAAGGATATACAGTCCGAATGTAAGTTATTATTTTGCATGGGGGAGAACAAAAGAATGCTTTCCTTCAAAGAAGAGGGGTATCAGTTCTTTGATCAGGCCATTGACTTGCTCGATAATTCTAAAAATGAAGAATATGAGACGATGCTTTCCTATTTTTATGGAGTAAAGATGGGCTATCTGATTGCTGATAAGCGATCAAACGATGCCTTAGAAATAGGTCTGCAACGTGAAAAGCTGCTTGACAAGATGAGTAAACAACCGGAAATTCGTGCGGACCTATTGGATCTGCAATTTGCGTATGTATATTCCAAATTGGCCTATCTCTTCCAATTAACGGGAGACCGGGAGCGTGCGGCTGTTTATTATAAGAAATATCAGTCGACAAATGCTTCTTCTACTCCTGATGGTAAATTTGATTCCACTCCCTATTTATTGCTTTTGGGAGAATACCAGGCCGTATTGGATAATTGTCGTGATTTTAAGGAAGTGATGCGTGAGCAGGATACATTGAATAGCCAGTATCTCACTATCTTGAATCTGGAAATACTAGCCAATACTAAATTAGAGAACTATAAAACGGTTATAAATCTTTAAAGGGTGATCGCTGCAATAAAAGATAGCATTTATCAGCGGGAAAAACAGAATGCTGCACTGGAACTGGATACGCTCTACGAGCTGAATGAGAAAGAAGCCCGTATTGCAGAGCAGGCGTTTCAGTTGAAGATACGTAACATTACGTTGATATGCATTCTGAGTGGTGCGTTGTTGGCATTGTTCTTTTTGTGGAGACTCTGGCATCAGAACTGTGTAATCAGAAATAAGAATAAAGCACTGGTAAAGCGTATTAATGAACAATTCTCCATGCAGGAGGAAATGGACCGCTCGCAACTGGGCGTAGAGAAAGATCTTTCTTTTCCCGAAAAGGTGGAAGACGAATCCGGTGATAACGAAGAGCAGGATAAGCAGATGAATAAGATGATTTTTGAGAAGCTGGATTATATCATAAAACGGGATAAATTGTACCTTTCTCCCGATTTGTCGAGGGAAGAGCTGACCAGAATTGTCCGTATGAATAATACCCGTTTTGCCAAGATGATAAAGGAGAATACGGATACTAACCTGAGTGGATATATCAATAACCTGCGCTTGAATTATGCGATACATTTAATGAAGGAACAACCCGATTATACTTTGCGTGCGATAGCTGAATCATCGGGTATCAATAGCATGCCCACATTCCATCAGTTGTTTAAGGGAAGAACGGGAATGACTCCTTCGGAATTTAAGAATGCTCAAAAGAATATGGGTATTTAATGTGTTGTGTATTAGGTATATAATACTTTTCTTAATAACTTTTGGTACTATTTTTAATAACCATATAAAATATATTTCAAGGCTTATCTGAGAATTGAGTTCCTTTGTGGTTCAATTATAAGGATAACCTGAATTATGATGTATATTTTATATTTAATAACTCTGTTTGCCTTCATTGCTTCACTGATAGCGGCAGTCTATTATTTCCGAAAATATAATAAACTTCGCAATCGTCTTTCAGGGATATCTATTGATGGTAAACAGGAATTGATGAAGCCCTATAATCTCTTGATCCAGGAATTGGAGGAAAAGCAGCAGCAATTGAAACAGCAGAATCTCCAACATCATTTGCTGGTGAAGGCAATTAATCTGAAACTATGGAAGTGGGATTTGAAGCGTAAAGAGATTATTTGGGAAGGAAACCTGGAGAAAGGGGAGCAGGGAACTGTAGTAGTAGATGTGGATGAGCACCTGTCGCATGTATTGCCGGAATACAGAAAAAGAATCTATGAAGCGATAGATGGATTGGAGAAAGGTTGTTCCAAGCTTATCGATGAAGAGTTTTTATACCAGAATGCGGACAATACTTTATCTTGGAGAAATATCTATGGCGCCGTATATGAGTATGATGAGGACGGAAAACCTGCTATTCTGATTGGAGGTACCCAGATTATTGACGAGAGGAAAAAGCTGGAAAGCGATTTGCGGAAAGCGAAAGACAAAGCAGAGGAAGCCAATCGACTGAAGACGGCTTTCCTGGCAAATATGAGTCACGAAATCCGTACTCCTTTGAATGCTATTGTTGGTTTCTCCAGCATATTGGCGGATACTGAGGATATAGCGGAAAAGAAAGAATTTTGTAATCTGATCAATCACAACAATGCGCTTCTACTGAAAATAGTGGATGATATTCTTGATATTTCGAAGATAGAGGCGGGGTATATAGATCTGCATCCCACGTGGTTCTGTCTGTCCGACTTGATAATGGAAAGTGCTACCGAGTACAGGATGAAAGCAGCCGGAAGACTGGATATCCGTATTCATAAACCGAGACAGGGCTATATGGCTGAACTGGATACAAAGCGTGTGAAACAGATATTGAATAACTTCTTGTCCAATGCTTTGAAGCATACTCAGGAAGGGTATATTGATATTACTTATGGCGTTACAGAACAAGGTATCGAGATAAAGGTAACGGATACCGGATGTGGTATTCCGCAGGATAAATTGCCTGTTATTTTTGAACGTTTTGAAAAAGTGGACTCTTTTAAACAAGGAGTTGGGTTAGGGTTGCCTATATGTAAGTCCATTGCGGAATGTATGGGTGGATCTATTGGGTTGACTTCGGAAGCAGGTGTAGGCACAACTGTTTGGGTTACATTACCTTGTAGTACTGCACCTACTCCCAAGTTATACAAGGAGAAGTTAATCGACAACTTCTATTCCTAATCCTGTAAGCAACCCTTCCAGTCCGTAGCGGGAGAACTTCGCTTTTTTCAGACGGTTGGCAGCAGGATTTAAAGTATAATTGCGGGCAGTAGTGAAATCTGCTTTTTCCAGGTTGGTATGATGGAAAGAAGCATAACAGAGGTCGCAATCTTTAAATACTGCATTGGAAAGGTCGGTTTCCATAAAGTCTGTGTTTTGCAAATCGCACCCTATAAAACGGGTTCCTTTCAGTTTCATCTCAGTAAAAAGGGCGTATGACAACAGACAATTATGGAATTCCACAGACAAGCCGAAGCGGTTGCTGAGGCTGAAGTTGATGCCTGTCATTTTGCAATCGGTGAACAGGACATCCAACCAAGAGGTATTACTGGTTTTTACTAATGAAAGGTTGCACTCTTTGAATGTACATTTTTCGAATATAACTCTTCCGATAGGCTTATCTGAAAAGTTACATTTGTCAAATGTACATTCATAATAATTTGTTTCCAGTTCCTCGATGGAGAAATCTACTTTTTCTATGGTCTTGTCTTCCATTTATTTTTTCAGTTAATTCATTGCTTTGAATACGGGTTCCGGCTTCTGTATCTCCGATTCGAAACCAAACCAATAGCCTTGATTGGTTTCCTCATTGATAGGCAGGAAACAAAGGCGGAGATTCTCTTTGTATTGGCCATACAGTACTTGCCAGTTCTCCGGGGGAACCTGCCGTTTGGTCTTTACCTTTTCTGCCGGAAGTTTTTTCAGTGACATGCCGGCCTCTATCCAGGCAATGCTGGCTTCTAACTGATATTCTGGATAGTTGTGCTTACAGAATTCATACAGGATAAGTCCTCGTTTTTCCAGACTTATCGGTTGGTCTATCAAACCTATTTGTATCAGGTGTTCCAGGAACCGATACAGGAATTTTTCTTCTTTCAGAATGAGTTTACGGGTGATAGATTGCCAGGCTGGAGTATTATAAAATCCATCCAGCAGGCGGGAGAGTTGACGGGCTGTTTGCAATTCACTTACATTGACCTCGCGGGTTTGAAGCACTTCATAGGGTGGTAGGGGAGAATATTGGATGCCCAATTCTTCCGCTCTTCTACGCATTTCCGTACCGGGGAGTAATTTGAGAGACTCCAGTTGTATTTCTCCTGCACCGTATGCTGCCAGAACACGGATATCTTCGAATATTTCTGAAAGATGGTAGAGTGGGAGTCCTGCTATTAAATCGGCATGTGTTTCCATATTGGGGAGAGAACACAGGAATTTCAGACCTTCCAATGCGTCTGTCAGCTTTCCCATCCTCCGGCTTTTTTCGAGTACAGGTTCACGCAGGCTTTGTATGCCTGCTTCCAGGTGTAACAGACCTTCGGGCAAGTGTTTCAATTCTTCTTTCAGTTCTTCGGAAAGAAGTGCAGGGTGTATTTCCAGATGGAAGCGTATATCAGGGTGGTATTCAAGAAAAAGCTCAAGCAGTTCTTTTGCCCGGCGGGTATTGTAATTGAAAGTACGGTCGAGTACACGCACGTTTTTAATACCATGTTGATGAATGATTTGGAGTCGTTCGCGAATAGCTTCTATGGAAAGTGTACGTACAGGCTTTTCACCTCCGCTGACACAGAATGCACAGGTGTTGAAACAGCCTCGTGTCGTTTCCAGCTGTACGAATGGTTTGCTCCAATTAAAGAAGCGGCTTTTTCGGGAGGTATGAGATCAGAGAATTTCAGTACACGTGCTATGCCGTTGTCTCTGTACTGCCCGTTGGAGTCGAGATAACAGAGTCCGGGAATGGTATTCCACTTTTCCTGTTCGTTCCGGCATGCGAGCCATTGCGGGAACACTTCTTCTCCTTCTCCTCTGAATACACAGCTGACATAAGGGTTCTTATGTAGGAAGTATTCATTGTCTCCCAAATACTCAGGGCCGCCTAATACAATGCAGCATTGTGGCAGGAGTGCTTTTACTCTTGAAAGGATGTGGAGCAATTGCTCATGGTTGAAGAGCCAGGTTGTAGCGGCAAGTATGTCAGGTTGGCGATGGTAGACTTCATTGACAGTCAGCCCTACATTTTCATTGATAGTGGCTGATACGATATCCCATTCTATGGATGTATTATCAGCAATCTGGGCATGCAGTGCCGGAAGTGCCAGGGAAGAATGTGCGTATGAACTGTTGAGGTCGAGCCAGAGTAACTTCATTTTATATAGGGTTGGGTTTACAAAAACAGTTGCAAAGATAATGAATGTATTCCTATCTGCCTCTTTTCTGCCTGCCCAATCCTTTGCTTTGCCAGTTTACGGTATGCTTTTTTAGCCTGCTTTAAGTCCGACAACGGATATTCTGACGCATTCGCTGGGAACTAATGTTAGTAATTCATCCAGGAACTCACGACTGCACTCCAACAAGGTTTCCTGCATCATTTCTTCTTTAGAAGTAGCGAAGAAGTGAAACAGGTTATCAGAATCAGGAAGTTTCTTTACTGAATAGACTATATCCGTTGATTTCTCATTGTATGCTTGCGCCAAATCATCAGCTCTTGCCCAGAATTGAGTTGCTTTGTCACCACCGATTTCTACGACTGCAATTAATTTTTCGTTTGTTTCCATAATCATTTATTTTTTAGTTATACATGTTGTCATACTAATATCAGGAGTATATTGGTTAATACTCTGTAATAATATCCGCAAATCGAGTGCCAGCAAACAGAAAATAAGCGTAGGATTATCTACTTTCAACTTTTTTAAACTAAAAGACTGTTTGTTGTACACCTGATAATTCCGAATATTTAGATAACAATTGAGCCTTTTTTATGGTTTTGGACATTTACTTTTTTTACAGAAACATGGGCATACAGGTGCCTGAATTTATACTAACTTTGCAGTGCTTTTAACGAGTTAATAATAAAATCATTTTTAAGATGAGAACACTTCAAGAAGAATTAAAGTGTATGCGCGAAGGGCTTCATTACGATGCTCATACTCCTGAAATGTATGCCTATCGGGCTGAAGTAAAAAAGAAGCTGCATCAGTTGAATGTGACTGAATATCATACCTCTAAAATGCCGGAGGTTACCCGTTCACTTTTCCCGAATTCCGCTCCGGATTTTTTTGTAGAACCACCCTTTTATTGCGATTATGGGGATGGTATATATGCAGCTGAAGGAGTTTTTATCAATTTCGGTGCTGTTATTTTGGATGGTGCTAAAGTTACTATTGGCCGGAAAACGCTGATTGCTCCGGGAGTACATATTTATACGGCGCAACATCCGCTTGATGCTGACGAAAGGGATGCCTATGAGAATTGTCTGCCGGTAACCATTGGTGAACGTTGCTGGATTGGCGGTCATGCGACAATTTGTCCGGGAGTGACTATTGGCGACCGTTGTGTAATCGGTGCGGGTTCAGTGGTTACGCATGATATTCCGGCAGACTCGTTGGCTGTGGGAAATCCTGCTAAAGTGATACGTAAATTGAATTAGAAGTAATCCTGTTATTGGGGGTGTTGTTTGAAATATCTGAAAAGCAAATCCATCAATTCTCTCTTTTTGACGGGTTTTGTCATGAAATGATTGCATCCTGCGGCTAATGCATTCTCTCTGTCGGAGTCGAAAGCATTAGCGGTAAGAGCGATAATAGGGGTAGTTTGGTTAAATTCCCTGATGAGGGAAGTTGCTTCCAGTCCATTCATTACCGGCATCCGCATATCCATAAAGACGATGTCAAAGGTTTGGGCTTTGATTTTCTCGATAGCTTCTACTCCGGTTATGGCGCGGGTTAGTTGATTGTCTTTAAGAAGTTTCTTGATTAACAGGTAATTGCTGTCATTATCTTCCGCTATCAGAATATTCAGATCTTTAATCTTTACTGAGGAATCTGCTGAAAGGTGTTCTGTACTTTTGTTATTTAAGTCCTCGTCTGCAACCTCTGATTTTTCGACATATTCGACATCGGTATATCCGATGTACCAGAACTCAGAACCTACATTGGCTTTGGACTTAAAGCCTACTTCTCCGCCTGTAGCATCGGCAATAGCTTTACAGATAGAAAGTCCTAAGCCGGTTCCTTGGGCAAAAGTATCTAATTTCTCGAAACGGCTGAAGATACGGGTCTTTTTCTCCTCCGGTATTCCGATGCCACTATCCTTTACATAGATTCTTACCTGTCCGGGCATACATTCGTATCCCATCACAATTTCACCTTGTGGTGTATACTTAATGGCATTCGTAGCAAAGTTCGTGAATATCTGCATAAAGCGATATTTGTCGAAATTCGCCACACATTTGGTATATGGATTGATGAGTTTGAGGGTAACTTTTGGGTTTTTAATCCGTTGCTGGAAGGACCGGTATAATTCATCGCAAAGCTGGCACAAATTCAGTTTCTGACGATTGATATCAATGGAGCCGACTTCAATTTTTGACAGATCGAGAATGTCTCCGATTAATTTCAGGAGTATCTCACTGTTGGTTTCAATCAGTTGTTTATATTCAAATTTTTCTTCCGTATCATCTGTTTCGGTCAGCAATTCAGAGAATCCTACAATTGCATTGAGTGGAGTACGGATTTCATGACTCATGTTAGCGAGGAATGTAGATTTCAATTTGTCTGCTTCTTCTGCTTTGTTTTTGGCTGTAATCAAATTTTGCTGATATATAATGTCTTCGGTAATATCCCGTTGAATAAATGTGATGACCACTACATTGCCTGCTTCATCTTCTACTGCACTGTAGGTAAAGCTGGAGTAACTATAATCTGTTGCATTGTTTTCCAGAACTCTTAATATAATTCTGTTTTCCGGGAGCTTCTGTTTATGAGCAACTGCTTCCAGCAATGCCATGAATTTATGTCTGTCATCAGGATGAATACTTTCGTATATGGATTGCAACGATTTTTTCTCAATATTCTCGACATGGACATCGAATTTGCAAAACAGACCTTCTTTTATATTGTAGTTCCATGAGGATAGCTTCCCAGCATTCAAAGCTAATGATAATTCCTTTTGTGTTGCTTTTATCTTCTTGTAACTTTCAATGATTTCCCGCTCTTGTGCTTTCTTTACGGTGATGTCTTCACAGGCTAATAAATAGCCTTGACGATTTCCTTCGGGATCGCGCATGATAGTTACTTTGGTAACAAAGTATTTTTTGATTCCTTTGATGGGTGTTTCGTAGAAGTTTTCACAAAGATCGAAATCATAATCGGTTTCAAAAGAGACGTTCAACCCCTGCTTTAGGAGAGTTTTATCTTCTGCCGTGATGTTAGGGTCATCGAAGATATTAATATTATAAATATCCTTCATGGTTACACCGAACATTTTTAGTGTGGTGCCATTGGCGTATTTCAGATATCCATCTTTGTCATATACGCCGAGCCCTAAAGGTATGTATTCAGGAATGAGCGACAGAAGTTCATTTTCCATGTTTATTATTGCACCTATGATGTTTTATAACGTGGTGCAAATGTATGCAAATTCCCGGAATTTTATGATTATCGTGGTTAATATTTGTTGGAAGCTGGTCGGAATAGTAAACTTTAACATAGAGGATAGGAAGGTGTTATAAACAAAAAATCCTGCAAGTCATAAACTTACAGGATCTTTTGGGGTGACTGATGGGACTCGAACCCACGACATTCAGAACCACAATCTGACGCTCTAACCAACTGAACTACAG
>OGDN01001419.1_pt1 | contig 39548 bp, 33 predicted proteins | sample 1570271 | NCBI WGS metagenome assembly OGDN01 (sample SAMEA4384481, study PRJEB24528) | human gut metagenome | reverse complement strand
GACCCTGCTGCCGCAGGCAGTAGGGCGGGCGATGGAATGGCCCGTTTCACTTGCGAGGGAAAGCTGCCCGCTGGCCGTCACTGCTCACTTTTAGGCGCAGCAGGCTCGTCCTTTTTAATGAGTGCGCTGACTTTTTCCACCAGCTCGGGGATCATGGTCAGGGCGCGGTCCACGGTGTTGCTGCCGTCAGAGAGCTGGATGGTGCGGACGCAGCCATCCTTGACCACCAGGAATGCCACGGGCTGGATGTTGACACCCGCGCCGGAGCCGCCGCCGAACAGATCCTTGTTGGCGGCGTTCTTGCCGTCGAAATCGGTGCCGGCAGAGGCAAAGCCGAAGCTCACCTTGGACACCGGCAGGATGGTGGTGCCGTCATCGGTGGTGATGGGCTTGCCGACGATGGTGTTGGAATCCACCATCTGACGGATCTTGTCCATCGTAACGTTCATCAGGTTTTGAATGGGATGCTCAGCCATAAATTCGGCCTCCTTACTTCTATATCGGGGAGCGGAACGCCGCTCCCACGTAACCACTTCCCTGCCCTGTCCGGGCCGGGACGCGGACGCACCATACAAAAATATTATACCCGAGCTAGATAAAAACGTCCAGTACCTTTTCGCGCCAGAACGCGTACAGAACGCGCAGAAGCGTGAAAACGATGGCGTAGGCCCGGGCCGTGACCCGGAAGGAGACGTGATCCTTTACGGTGGGCTCTGCGCTGCCGAAATCCGGCAGGAGCCGGAGCTGCTCGAAGTCCAGATAGAGGAACCGGTCCAGGAAACCCAGCGTCGGGTAGAGCCAGGCGTTCAGCCTGCCATAGCTGCGGGCAGCCTCGGCAGGGTCTTCGCCCCGGACACCGAGAACAACATCGATCCGGGTGAAGCGCAGGGAGCCGATGATGGCCTGGGTAAGCTTTCCCGCCCCTTTTAAGATGGTGCAGACGATCTGCAAGGTCAGCTTCGCCTTCTGGCGGGGCGGGGCTTCCTTTTTTGGCTTCTGCCCGCCGGACGCTTTCTTCTTTTTTTCTTTTTTCTTTTTCTCCGGCTTTTCCGGCGCGGGATACCGGAACACCGGGAAGGTGATGCCCAGTGCACCAGCCTTTACCTGAAAGATGCCCTCCGCCCACTGCACATCGGCGCAGAAGGGGCAGAACATGAGCAGCAGACCCAGCACCAGCACTACCAGCAGCAGGATGCCCACCCCTTTTAAGAGGAACAGCAGCACCGTGCCGATACCAGCGAGAACACTCCACAGGACGCTCATTGGGCCGCCTCACTTTCCGTGCCCCGCACCGGGGGCAGATCTTCCAGACTGGACAGGCCGAAGCACCGCAGGAACACGTCCGTGGTGCGGAAAGCCACCGGTCTGCCGGGCAGATCGAGACGGCCTGCCTCTTCAATGAGCCCCTTTTCCAGCAGGCCCGACACACTGGAGGAGGAATCCACGCCGCGCACCTGTTCAATGAAGGCGCGGGAGACGGGCTGGTTGTAGGCGATGACGGTCAGGGTCTCCATGGCCGCCGGGCCCAGTGGGATGGAGCGGCGGGTGTCCAGCACACGGCGGACGCACTCCGCAAATTCCGTTTTGGTGGCCAGCTGCCAATGGGTGTTCAGGTGGAGCAGGCACAGGCCGCTGTCCTCTTTCTGGCAGCGCTCGTGCAGTGCTTCCAGCGCAGATTCCACGCTGGCGGTGGGCAGCTGCAGCGCCTGGGCCAGCTTGTCGGCCCCGATGGGCTCCGCGTAGGCAAAGAGCATTGCCTCCACGGCGGCACGAATTTGTTTCTGATTCATTGCTCCTCCTTTGTGCGGCCGATGCGGCCCCGGCGCATCTTCAGCTCGCCCTCCGGGCCAAGCGTCACACGGCCGCCGCGCACCAGCTCCAGCAGTGCCAGAAAGGTGGCCACGTTGGCCCCCCGGGTCTGGCGGCGGGAAAACAGCTGGTCCATCTTTTTTGCACCGCCTGCAATGAGCTGGCGCAGGATGTAGACCACCCGGCTGCTCACCGAGACCTGCGGGGCCGACACCAGCGGCTCGAACTGCTGCTGGGTGGGCATTTTGCGGACGGTGGTGCGCCCCATCAGGGCCTGCCAGCAGTCTGCCAGCACCTGCGGCGAATGGAAGAGATCATAGGTGTTGTCCCATTCCAGCCGGGCCGGGGTGCGCACGAACACGGTATATTCCTCTCCCCGCTCCCGCAGACGGGCAGCCATCCGGCGGCACTGGTCATATTCAATGAGCTGGCCGGTGAGCTCCTGCTTCATCCGCTCGCCCTCTTCACTGCGGGGCAGCAGCAAATAACTCTTCATCTCCACCAGGTGGGCGGCCATCTCGATAAAGGCACTGGAAATTTCAGGGTCGGTGCTCTCGGCCGATTCCACCGCGCGGGTGTACTGGTCGATGAGCTCCAGAATGGGGATGTTGTGCAGATCCATCTTGTGCTTCTGCACCAGCGTGAGCAGCAGCTCCAGCGGGCCCTCAAAATCCTCCAGACGGAAGGTCAGTTCTTCTGCCACTCAGATCACCGTCCCGATGGCTGCATAATACGCAGAATAGGCGATCTGGTCGATGTAACCGGTACCGAGATCCAGCAGATCCCAGACCACATCATTGAAGGTGCCCAACACGCCATCCAGCACACCGGCCCAGACAGCCGCCAGCAGGATGACGAAGATGACGCGCTCGTACCGCATGATCTGAAAGTAGATGCGCTGGGGCAGCACCACCAGCAGGATGCGGCTGCCGTCCAGCGGCGGGATGGGGATGAGGTTGAACACCGCAAGGCCCACATCCATCATCACTAAGTATTGGAGGAAGCGTGCTGCGAAAACCGTGATCATGGTGGTAGGGGCCCAATAATACAGGATCTTCCACGCCACCATGCCGAGGTAGGCCAGCAGCAGGTTGGCCGCCGGGCCTGCCAGCGCGGTGAGGGCCATGCCCCACTTGGGGTTTTTGAAATTGCGGGGGTCGGTGGAAACAGGCTTTGCCCAGCCCACCCCGGCAAAGATCATGCAGAGGGTGCCCACGAGGTCAAAGTGGCGGAACGGGTTCAGGCTGATGCGGCCCTCCCGCTTTGCGGTGGGGTCGCCCAGCAGCCAGGCGGCCAGCGCGTGGCCCGCCTCATGGAACGGGATGGCGATCAGGGTCACCAGTGCCCGGATGAGATAATACATTCCTTGTGCGGTCATTCGTTTCTCCCTCAGTTGGATTTTATCCTATTGTACTATTTTTTCGCTTTTGGGGCAAGGGTTTGGCCCTGCAAGAAAAAAGTTGCAGAAAAATCAAATTTGCTCTTGCTTTTTCTCCGCATCTCTGGTAAAATAGTCAAGCTGATTATTTTGAATTCCATACTTCACTGTAGGAGGTGCAAGTACCATGGCTAAGTGTGAATGCTGCGGCAAGGGTGTTACCTTCGGTATCAAGGTCTCCCACTCTCATCGCCGTTCCAACCGTACCTGGAAGCCGAATGTCCGTCGTGTCAAGGCGGTCGTGGAAGGCTCTCCCAAGTATATCTACGCATGCTCTCGCTGCCTGCGCGCTGGCAAGGTTACCCGCGCTGTCTAAGTAGCTGCATCTGCCGGTCACTTTGTCGAGTGGCCGGCTTTTTTGTTATCTTCTGGAGGGATCGACGATGGCTCTGCCAAATGACCCGATCATGCTGCTGAGCATGATCAACCTGAAGCTGCGGGACTTCTACCCCACTCTGGACGCGCTGTGTGAGGATCTGGATGAGGACAAGGCCGCGCTGTGTGCCAGGCTTTCCGCTGTGGGGTACGCCTATGACCCCCAGCGCAATCAATTTGTGTGACAACAGGAGGATGCTGCCATGATCCAAGGGACGTATTATAAGGAATGGAGCCGGATGCTGGGCCGCGACATGGAGTTCAAGGTCTACGGCCATGCCGGTACGCCGGTGCTGGCTCTGCCCGCGCGGGGCGGCCGCTTTTACGACTGGGAAAACAACGGGATGCCCGATGCCATTGCCCCGCTGCTGAATGAGGGCAAGGTGCAGCTGTTCTGCGCCGACAGCATCGATGCCGAGAGCCTGCTGGCCGGGGACACGGCTCCCCGCCGCCGGGCCGAGATGCAGGAAAAGTATTTCAATTACCTGACAAGCGAGCTGGCTCCCCGCATCCTGACCCTGAACGGTGCCAAAAAGGACACCCTGCTCTGGGCGGTGGGCGTGGACACCGGCGCGTATCAGGCAGTGAACTGCCGCCTGCGCCGCCCCGAGGTGTTCGCGGGTGCCATCGGCCTTTCCGGCCTGTACGATGTGCGCCGTTTCCTGGGCAATGCAGCAGATGACCTGGTCCTGCGCAATGCCCCCCTGGCCTATCTGGCAGAGGACGGCCTTGTGGACAAAAAGCTGCTGGCAAAGGTTGAGGAGAATGCCCTTCTCCTCTGTGCCGGTCAGGGCAGCTACGAGGGCGACGCGCTGGTAGACACCCAGGCCATGGCCGATGCACTGACCGACTGCGGCCTGCCCGTGCATCTGGAAGTGTGGGGCAGCGATGTCTCCCACGACTGGTACTGGTGGGGCAAGGAGCTGAATCTCTTTGCCGCCCGTGTGTTCGGCTGATGGAGGTGCAGGATGCCTGAATTCATTCTTGGTGCGCGCGGCCACGATTTTGGCCGCCATGACCCCGAAACCCTCTTTTCCTCCATCGGGCAGGCAGGCTTTGCCTGCACCCAGCTGGCCTTTACCAAGGCGGTGGAAGGCGTAAAGAGCTATGCCGATGTGACCCCTGCGCTGGTGGAGCGGGCAAGAGCGGCTGCGGCAGCATCCGGCGTGGGCATTGCCGTGGACGGCACCTATGTGGAGTTGAGCTATGCCGACGAGGACAAGCGCCGTGCCGAGGTGGCAAAGGTGCTGAGCCAGATCCCTGTTGCCAAGGTGCTGAGTGCAGGCTGCATGGGCAGCGAGACCACCAACATGGCCAAACAGCCCGGTGTGACCCGGAAGGAGGCGCAGGAAGCGCTCCTGCGCAGTCTGGGCGAGATCCTGCCCGCCTGCGAGGAGCAGGGAGTGCTCTTTGCCGTGGAGTGCGTCTACTACCATGCCATGAACACCCCCGAGGCAGTGCGGATGGTGCTGGACACTATGGCAAGCCCCAACCTGCGCGTCATCTGCGATTTTGCCAACTATGTGGGCCCGGAGGCCGCGTCTGTGGATGCACAGCGCCGCATCTGGGATAAGGTGGGCAGCTGGTATGGCGACAAGATCACGGCGGTCCATTTCAAGGGCCAGAACTTCCAGCCGGATGGAACGCTCTATTCCACCAGTCTGGAGGATTCCTGCGTGGACTACGCCGGCGGCTTTGAGATGCTGCGGCAGATGCCGCAGGCTTCCCTGCCCGTGCTGCGGGAGGAAGCTGTGCCCGCCCGCGCCGCAAGCGACCTTGCCTTTATGCGCAGATTCGCCTACTGATCGTTCCAAATGCTTCAAAGGCTCTGTTCCCCGTTTGGGGAGCAGGGCCTTTTGTTTTATCTTCTGTGTTCATAAAAAATTCACAGCAATACCCCCCAGCCCTACTTGCAGAAACAGGACCGCCGTGCTATAATGCAGCTATGGAGCAAGATACCCCCAAGGGGTAACGAAAGGAGAATAGACATGAGCGATGTGAACAAGATCCCGGAGGGAAGCTGCCCCCACTGCTCCCCCGCCCCGGCAGAAGCACCCTGCTGTGCCCCGGCTGAGGGAAGCACCGGCTGCGGCTGCCGCCACAAGCAGCGCACCGAGGAGGAGTACAAGCACCTCATCACCCGGCTGAACCGCATCGAGGGCCAGATCCGGGGCATCCGGAGCATGGTGGAAAAGGATGTGTACTGCACGGATATTCTGGTGCAGGCCGCTGCCGCCAGAAGTGCCCTGAACGGTTTTACCCGGGAGCTGATTGACCAGCACCTGAGCACCTGCGTGGCGGAGGACCTGAAAAACGGCGGCGAGGAGAAGCTGCAGGAGTTTTTGTGGATCCTGAACAAGCTCGTTTGATCCCATTCACGCAGCGTTTTTTTCGGAGGGAAACAATGGAACAGTATACTGTTACGGGCATGAGCTGCGCGGCCTGCTCTGCCCGGGTGGAAAAGGCCGTAAAAGCTGTGCCCGGCGTGACCAGCTGCTCGGTGAGCCTGCTGACCAACTCCATGGGAGTGGAGGGCACCGCCAACGCCTCGGCCATCGTCAAGGCAGTGCAGGAGGCGGGCTACGGCGCAAGCCCCAAGGCTGCTGCCGCCGAGACCCCCAGCGCCGAGCTGGATGCACTGGCTGACCACGAAACACCCAGACTGAAGAAACGGCTCATCGCATCACTGGTCTTTCTGGCGGTGCTGATGTATTTCTCGATGGGCCACATGATGTGGGGCTGGCCGCTCCCCCACTGGTTCGACGGCAACCACGTTGCCATGGGTCTGGTCCAGCTGCTGCTGGCGGGCATCGTAATGGTCATCAACCAGAAGTTCTTCATCAGCGGCTTCAAGGGCCTGCTCCACCGCGCCCCCAACATGGATACACTGGTGGCGCTGGGTTCTTCGGCCAGCTTTCTCTGGAGCACCTACGCCCTGTTCGCCATGACCCGCGCCCAGGTGGACGGCAACGACGCGCTCGTCATGCACTACATGATGGAGCTCTACTTTGAATCTGCCGCCATGATCCTGACCCTGATCACCGTGGGCAAGATGCTGGAGGCCCGCTCCAAGGGCAAGACCACCGACGCGCTCAAGAGCCTGATGAAGCTGGCCCCCCAGACCGCCACCCTGCTGCGGGAGGGGGCCGAAGTGACCGTGCCCATTGCACAGGTGAAAAAGGGCGACCTCTTTGTGGTGCGCCCCGGTGAGAACATCCCGGTGGACGGCCTTGTGCTGGAAGGTTCCAGCGCCGTGAATGAGAGCGCCCTGACCGGCGAGAGCATCCCGGTGGACAAGACTGCGGGAGACAAGGTCAGTGCCGCCACCACCAACCAGTCCGGTTTCCTGAAGTGCGAAGCCACCCGTGTGGGCGAGGATACCACGCTGGCCCAGATCATCCGGATGGTCAGCGATGCCGCCGCCACCAAGGCCCCCATTGCCAAGATCGCCGATACTGTTTCCGGCTTCTTCGTGCCTGCAGTCATCTCCATTTCGGTGCTGACCACCCTTGTCTGGCTGCTGCTGGGCCGGGAATTCGGCTATGCGCTGGCCCGGGGCATCTCGGTGCTGGTCATCAGCTGCCCCTGTGCGCTGGGTCTGGCAACGCCTGTGGCCATCATGGTGGGCAACGGTCTGGGGGCCAGGAACGGCATCCTGTTCAAGACCGCCGCCTCGCTGGAAGCCGCAGGCCGTACCCAGATCGTAGCGCTGGACAAGACCGGCACCATCACCAGCGGCGAGCCCCGGGTCACTGACATTCTGCCCGCGGAGGGCGTTTCCGAGAGTGAGCTGCTGACGCTGGCGGCCTCGCTGGAGCAGAAGAGTGAGCACCCGCTGGCCAAGGCAGTGCTGGCCTATGCCGAGACCGAGACCATCGCCTGCCCTGATGTGACCGATTTTGCCGCCCTGCCCGGCAATGGCCTTTCCGCACGGCTGGACGGCATGGAGATCTACGGCGGCAATGCGGAGTTCATCGCCACCAAGGCATCCGTACCCGCCGAACTCCAGGCCGAAGCCGCCCGGCTGGCCGCTGAGGGCAAAACGCCCCTCTTCTTTGGCGGTGCAGGCCGCCTGATGGGCGTGATCGCTGTGGCGGACACCCTCAAGGAGGACAGCCCCCGTGCCATCCGGGAGCTGCAGAACATGGGCATCCGGGTGGTCATGCTGACCGGCGACAACCAGCGCACCGCCGATGCCATTGGCCGGCAGGCGGGCGTGGACGAGGTCATTGCAGGCGTTCTGCCCGACGGCAAGGAGGCCGTGATCCGCAGGCTGCAGGAGAGCGGCAAGGTGGCCATGGTGGGCGACGGCATCAACGATGCCCCCGCCCTGACCCGCGCGGACACCGGCATCGCCATCGGTGCCGGTACCGATGTTGCCATTGACGCGGCCGATGTGGTCCTGATGAACTCCCGGCTCTCCGATGTGCCCGCCGCCATCCGGCTGAGCCGCGCCACCCTGCGCAACATCCACGAAAACCTGTTCTGGGCGTTCATCTACAACATCATCGGCATCCCGCTGGCCGCCGGTGTGTTCATCCCCTTCGGCCTGACCCTGAACCCCATGTTCGGGGCTGCGGCCATGAGCCTTTCCAGCTTCTGTGTCGTGAGCAATGCCCTGCGGCTGAACCTGTTCGACCTGCACAGCACCAAACACGACCGCAAACCCAAGTCTGCCGCCCTGCCCGCTGCACCCGTGCAGCCTGCAGCGGCTGAAAATACTGCCGAACCCGTTTCGGCTCCTGTTGTCAAGGAGGACAATGCCATGAAAAAGACCCTGCATGTTGAAGGTATGATGTGCGGCCACTGCGAAGCCCGCGTGAAAAAGGCGCTGGAAGCCCTGCCCGCTGTGGACGAGGCCGTGGTCAGCCACGAGGCCGGTACCGCCATCGTCACCCTGAACACCGAAGTTTCCGACGCAGACCTGAAGAAGGCTGTTGAGGATCAGGATTACAAGGTGACCGGCATCGAATAACGGATGCACAAAAGCAGCGCCCTGTTTCCCATTGCGGGAGACAGGGCGCTGCTGCTTTTTCTGGATTCTTTGGGGATTGGGATCACACCCAGCTGAGGATGCTTTTGTGTTCAGACTCGTACTGCTTCAGCGCAATGGCCTGCTGGTAAGCATCCAGCACCTGCTGGGCGAAATGCTCTGCCGAGTAGCGGGCCGCGGTGGCCAGAGCGTTCTGGTGCAGCTGCCCGCGCAGGGCGGGGTCCGAGATGATGGTGTTCAGCGCCGATGCAAACTCGGCTTCGTCCTTCCACTGCCAGCCGTTGAAGCCGTTTTCCACCACGCCATCCAGGCAGGGGTCCGCACGGCAGAGCACAGGCAGGCCGCAGGCCATGCCCTCGAAGTAGGTCAGGCCCTGGGTCTCGCTTTGGGAGGCGCTGACGAAGATATCGCCCACACGGTACCACCGGGGCACCTCATCGGGCTTGACCATGCCCACAAAGCGGACACGGTCGGTCAGCTTCAGCTCTTTTGTCAGTGCTTCCAGGTCAGGCCGGGCGGGGCCGTCGCCCACAAACACCAGCCACGGGCGGTTCTCCTCCGGCTGTGCGGCCAGCAGACGCACCAGCTGGGCGTGGTTCTTCTCGGCAGCCAGACGGCCCAGCGAGAGCAGGACGGTATCCCCTTCCGGGATGCCCAGCTCTGCCCGCATCCGGGCCTTTTCCTCGCCGTTGTCCTGCGCCGGGCCAAAGGCGGTCAGGTCGATGCCGGTGGGCACTGTGACCACCGGGCAGCTGACCCCGTAGCGGTTGAGCATGGCGCGCACCTTTTCGGTGGGAGCCAGCATGAGGGAGCAATAGCCCGAGAGGATGCGGGTGGCCTTTTCGGCGGTCATCCGGCCCAGACGCTCACTGAAGAAAAGGTACTGGGTATAATCCTCGTAGACAGTATGGTAGGTATGTACCACCGGGCAGTGGCACCGGCGGGCCACCCGCTGTGCCAGCATAAAGGTAGAAAACTCGCTTTGCGTATGGATGACCTCCGGGCCCCAGGCTTCCAGCTCGTCCAGCCAGTGGGAGATGGGCAGAGCGCCCGCCGCACTGATCCGCACACCCGGGTAGACCCGCTCCGCGCTGATGCTGCCCACATACAGGATGCCGTTTTCCTCATGGGAATGGCCATTCTGGGCAAGGGTCACCACCCGCACGTCATGGCCCAGTGCCAGCAGCTGGTGGTACAGCAGCTCCACCGAGCGCACCACACCGTTGACCATTGGGGACCATGTATCTGATGCAAGAAGAATTTTCATTGGAACACCTCAGATTACCGCATAGAATAGGGGTTATGTTCTCTGTTCTATCCTTAATACGTTTCAGAGCCGCAGAATCTTGCAGATCCGCCCTGATTTTTCAAAATTTTTCCGGCTTCACCACCGAGACCGTCTCCACGCCGTAGGCTGCAAAGAGCTCCAGCGCCGCCGGGCCGATCACCTCGCCGCTGACGACAATGGGGATGGCGGGCGGGCAGGACACAGTGGGCAGAGCGCAGACCCTGCCCAGCGCAGACCCTGCCGGGATGGTCTCCTGCGGGGCAAACACGGCCTGCCGCACGGTCAGGCGGGGCTCCGCCTGCCGGGCCAGCGCACAAAACGCCTCCCGGTGCTCGGCAGGGGGTTCTGCCGGGGGGATGCCCCGCGCACAGAGTTCTGCCAGAGCCGCTTCCAGCCGGGCCATGTCCTCCGCCGGGTTCTCCGGGGTGAACATCAGCACAAGGTAGCGGGGGTCGGCATATTCGCACTCCATTCCGTTTTGCCGCAGATGGTCGGCCAGTGCCTGCCCGGTCTGGCCCAGCGCCGCCGCGTCCAGCGTCAGCTTCATGGGTTCCCGGGCGGGACCGTCCAGTGCCAGCGGCAGGGCCGTGCCCTGTGCGGCAGCCAGCGCGTTCAGGCGGGCACGCAGAGCAGCCAGCCGGTCACAGCACTCCTGCAGGCGTGCCGGGTAATCGGTGAAAAGCAGCCGGTTGCAGGCATCGAGAGACTGCAGGATCAGATAAGACGGGCTGGTGGAGCCGAACAGCGCCAGTGCGTTGCGCACGGTACTTTCCTCCTGCACGGGGGCCTTGGGGCCCAGATGCAGGTAGGCTCCCCCGGTGAGCACCGGCAGGGTCTTGTGGCCGGAGTCACAGCAGGCCGCCGCGCCCAGGTCGATGGGGTGGCGGCTCCCGCCGGGCAGAAAGCGCAGGTAGGCCCCGTGGGCGTTATCCACCAGCAGGGGCACGCCCTGAGCATCGCAGACGGCAGAGAGGGCCGCGATGTCCTGCATTCCGCCCAGATAATCCGGGCTGGTCAGGTAAACGCCGAAAGGTGCTCTCCCCTGCCCGGCCAGCTCCTCAAGGGCGGTGGAAAGGGCCTGCACCGTTACCGGGCAGCTGCACAGTGCGCCGGTATCCTCCGGTGCAGGCCAGAGCCACCGGATGTCGAAGTCCAGCAGAGCCGCTGCATAGAGCAGGGCTTTGTGGGCATTGCGGGCCGCCAGCAGCACCGGGCGCTTGCCGGTGCGGGGCGCACCCTGCATAGCAAGGCAGAGCATGGCCCGGATGCACTGGGAAGAACCCTCGGTGCTGTAATAGGTGTGGGCCGTGCCGAACAGCCGGGTGGCGTTGGCCTCGCTCTGCGCGATGATGCCCTCGGCCTCGTAGAGCTCATCGGCCCCCCGGATCTCGGTGATATCCCACGGCTCACAGCCCAGCAAGCTTTGCCCCTTATGCCCCGGCATGTGGAGCCGGGCAGTGCCGGACTGGGCGTACCGCCGCACAAAATCGACGATGGGGGTGGTCATTTATTCGCAGGCCTCGCCGTCGGCGCAGGCATTGCAGGTGGAGCCCAGCTGGATGGGTACTTCGATGCCCTGCGCGGCCAGCTCCTGATTCTGAGCCACCTGGATCATAATGGCGCACTCCATCCGCTTGCGGAACAGCTCACAGCCGTACTCGTACACGCCGGTAATGCTGCCGGTTGCGTGGTAGGAGTTGGCTGCACAGCCGCCGGAGCAGTAGAGCTTTGCCCAGCAGTCCTGGCACTCCTTGCGGGCGTAGGCGTTGCAGTGCTTGAACTCGTCCCGGACTGCCGTGTTGGTGACACCCTTCCAGATATCGCCCATCAGGTACTTGGGATCGCCCACGAACTGATGGCAGGGATACAGATCGCCCCAGGGGGTCACAGCCATATACTCGGTACCGGAGCCGCAGCCCGAAATGCGCTTGTAGATGCAGGGGCCGCCGGTCAGGTCGATCATGTAGTGGTAGAAGGTGAAGCCGCGGCCCTCACGGTTCCGCTTGATCATCTCCTTGGCCAGGATCTCATACTGCTCCTTCAGGATGGGCAGATCTGCCTCGGTCAGAGCGCTGGGGTCACTGGGATCGCAGACCACGGGCTCCATGCTCAGCTCGGTAAAGCCCAGATCTGCCATGTGGAAGATATCGTTGGTGAAGTCGGTGTTGTAGTGGGTAAAGGTGCCGCGCATGTAGTAGCCCTTATCGCCGCGCTTCTTCACGAACTCCTGAAACTTGGGCACAATGGTATCGTAGCTGCCATGGCCGGCGTAATCCTTGCGGAAGCGGTCGTGGACTTCCTTGCGGCCGTCCAGGCTCAGGACCACGTTGTGGCACTCCTTGTTGCAGAAGTCGATGACATCATCGTCAATGAGCATGCCGTTGGTGGTCATGGTGAAGCGGAAGTTCTTATTGTGGATCTTCTCCTGCTCACGGCAGTAGGCCACCAGCTTCTTGACCATATCAAAGTTCATCAGAGGCTCGCCGCCGAAGAAGTCCACCTCGAGGTTGCGGCGGCTGCCGGAATTCTCAATGAGGAAATCCATTGCCCGCTTGCCCACCTCAAAGCTCATCAGGGCACGCTCGCCCTGATAGCGGCCCTGCGAGGCAAAGCAGTAGGAGCAGTTCAGGTTGCAGGTGTGGGCCACATGCAGGCAGAGGGCCTTGACCACGGTGTTGCGGTTCTTGAAATCGAACGCGAGGTTCTCATAGGTATCGGGGCTCCACAGCTTGCCGGATTCCTTCAGGCTTGCCACGTCATCAATGCACTGGCGCAGGTCGGCCTCGGTCACGTCCTCACGGTCGCCGTACTTTGCCATCATGGCGGCAACGATCTCGTCGGCGGTGTGGTCGGGGTACATGGCAATGACATCATACGCCACCTCATCCACCACATGCACCGAGCCGCTGCAGGTATCCAGCACGATGTTATAGCCGTTCAATTGATACTGATGTACCATTTTATTCTCCATTCCATTGTAACATAAAAAAATGCCGCCCGGCAAAGGCGGCATCCGATTTGCAGAAATTACTTGTTGCTGTTCTCGCACTTCTGGTTAGCCACGCCGCAGGAAGTCTTGCAGGCAGACTGGCAGGAAGTCTGGCACTCGCCGCAGCCACCGGTCACAACGCTCTTGGTCAGGTCACGAGTAGCGATCGTCTTAATACGTTCCATAATTAAAAACCTCTCTAGCTCCAAATAGTTGATACGCAGAACCACCTGCGCATTGTTATCTTGATATAGGATAGCACGGTTCAGGGATTCTGTCAAGATTTTTGTCGCATTTTCTGTGGGCAGTATTTTGTAAGCTGTACAAAAACGAAGCCTTACCCCACCGGCTGATACTTTTCTAGTATCGTATGCAGTCCTAATTCCCGGGCCTTGCCCAATAAGTACCGGTAGCGGGCCAGAAGGGCCTGCCGCTCATAGATGTGCTGCTCGATGAGGTCGGTGTCCACCTCAAGGTCGAACATCATCTCGTTCCGGTGCAGGCAGAACAGGCACTCTTTCAGCTCCTCCTCCAGCTCCGGGTGGTAGCGCTCGTGTTCGGTGTCCCGCGGGATGCGGGGCGAAAGCAGGGTCTTTTCCTTTTGCGTGGTCTGGGTCATAGCAGTTCCTCCTCTTTGTGCGTCTTTGCTTCTTCTGATTTCCAGTATATGCAAAAAGCATGAGAAGAATGACAAAACAGGGCATCACACCGGGGCATAGTTACCGTAAGGGTTATCGTAGTGGCCCGCAAGGTAGTTCATGCGATTCATATAGTGGAGTTCACGCTGGTTGCATTCAGCCAGATAGTTACTTAATTCTGATGATTCCAACAGTTTTTCTGTTTGCGAACGGATAGTAGCAAGTTGTGTATTTCTTCTTTCTCCCTGTTCGTAAATTGCGCCTAATCCTGCAATAACACAATCCAGCTGTCTTGCTATCTCGTTCATGCTCAACTGAAGCCTATCAATCTTCTGTGAAATACCGCGCATTTCAGAATACAATTTATTCTGGTTGTTTTGAATTATGTGAAGGTTCTCAATAACCTCATCCAGTTGTGTAATCATCTTGTCCATTCGCATTTCAACATCATATTTATTATAAGCTCCATCAGGCCCTTCCAGCCTTGTGCAAATACCTGTCGCGATAGAATCATAAAGAGAACACACAGCCGCAAGATTTTGATATTTATAGTAAATATTGCATTTGGAATAAAGCTTCTGCAAACTTTTTTGGGTGTTATCACGTTGCATTTGAACTTTTTGACACATTACGGTATATGGTTCACTTTTTATTTTACTCCACGCACTGCGTGTCTTATAATTTTCTTTTTCTCGATTCCACGATTCATGGTATCTTTTATTTTGCTCTTGTTTTTCTCTATATGCCTTTTGTTTTTCAGCGTATTCATCATATTTTATCTTTTGTTTTGTATATTCTTCAAAAGCCTTTTTGTATAGATTCTCTCCTTCTGTCTTCTGTTTGTGTCTCGCTATAAGCGGGATAATAATTACACATGGCGGAAAAATAATTCCTGCCACACAAGTGAGAAGAAGCAGACCAATCGACGCGCGGAAATCTTTTCCTTTAAAGTCATCCTTTTGGGGTTCAATGGGTTTTATTGGAGCATCTCCATTAGGCAACATCGGAAGGGTCGTATCATAAAAGTGGTTTTTGCAATACTCTTCATATGTTCTCTCAACCGGCAAAACATAGTATTCTCCCATCTTTTTATGAATCAATTCTTCTATTTTCAGCTGTGTATATAAATCCCGTTCTAAATCTGCCATCATTCCAAGATATTCTTTCAATTCCGCCGTTAACATTCGTCACACCATCCTTTTCTTTTGCCCCGATTTGTATAACAGCCCGATTATGGGCTACATTTCCTTCAGTATAGCCCGATATCAGGCAATTGTCAATCTACGGCTATGGTTTTACCATTCAATTAAAGTAATGTTTGGATGGTGCACCCGATGATCTCTTATAACCCCCTTTGGACTACGATGAAAAATCGTGGTATCTCTCAGTATAAGCTCATCAAGGACTACCATTTCAGCACCGGTCAGCTTGATCGTTTGCGCAAAAACGACAGCGTGAGCACCAACACTCTGGATATGCTGTGCCAAATCTTGGATTGCAATCTTGAAGAAGTCGCAGTATATCTCCCAGACAATGAGGAACCTGCCGACTGAATCCCGCAAAAACTCCCGCGAAAGTGCGTCTTTTTTCCGGTTTCTGCAAAAAATTTCAAAAAAGTGCTTGACAAAGCGGCGCTTTTTCCGTATAATAGCACACGTTGAGCGGTTCACCCCGCAAGACAGACCCAAGCTGATGGGGATTTGCATAGTGGTAGTGCGGTAGACTCTGACTCTACTTGTGGGAGTTCGATTCTCTCATCCCCAACCAAAAAGACATCCGAGCACTTCGGATGTCTTTTTTTGTCGTATCCGGGTTATGGAGTGCACTCCGCCCTTGCACACGAGAGGAGTATTGGACATGGAAAACATCAAGAAAAACTTCGGTTTTGGCTGTATGCGCCTGCCCTTGAAGGATGGTGAGATCGATCTGGCCGAAACCAGCCGGATGGTCGATTATTTTCTGGAGCAGGGCTTCAACTACTTCGACACGGCCCACGGCTACCTTCAGGGCCGGAGCGAGACGGCGCTGAAGGCCTGCCTGACCAGCCGCCACCCCCGCGACAGCTACATCCTGACCAACAAGCTGACCGGCACTTTCTTCAAAACTGAGGCTGACATCCGTCCCTTTTTCCAGAGCCAGCTGGAAGCCTGCGGTGTGGACTATTTTGATTTCTACCTGATGCACGCCCAGAGTGCAATGTTTTACCAGCATTTCAAAAAATGCCGGGCCTATGAGACCGCTTTTGCGCTGAAGGCCGAGGGCAAAATCAAGCATGTGGGCATCTCCTTCCACGATCATGCCGAGGTACTGGAGCAGATCCTGACCGACTACCCGGAGATCGAGGTGGTGCAGATCCAGTTCAACTATGTGGACTACGACGACCCCGCCGTGCAGAGCCGCAAGTGCTATGAAGTCTGCCGCAGGCACGGCAAGCCCGTGCTGGTCATGGAGCCTGTGAAGGGCGGCAACCTGGTCAACCTGCCCGAAGAGGCCCGGAAGGTGCTGGACGAGCTGCACGGCGGCAGCCCAGCCAGCTACGCCATCCGCTTTGCGGCGGGCTTCCCCGGCATGATGATGGTGCTCTCCGGCATGAGCAGCATGGAGCAGATGAAGGATAACCTCAGCTACATGAAGGACTTCCAGCCCCTGAACGAGACCGAGCTGGAAGCCGTGAAAAAGGTGCAGTCGATCTTCCGCGGCATGAACCTGATCCCCTGCACCGCCTGCCGCTACTGCACCGACGGCTGCCCTAGGCAGATCGCCATCCCCGACCTGTTCGCCGTGATGAACACCAAGCAGATCTATCACGACTGGAACGCCGACTTTTACTATAATAATGTCTATACCGGCGCAGGCCGCCGGGCATCTGACTGCATCCAGTGCGGCAGGTGCGAAAAGGCCTGCCCTCAGCACCTGCCCATCCGCAGACTGCTGACTGAGATCGCCGCGGAATTTGACAAGCAGTAAATAAAAGAGCGATACAGCAAACGCTGTATCGCTCTTTTTTCGTTAACGGTAATTAGTAATTCAGACCGAAGCCGCTGCGGTAGTAATTGCCGTCGGCATCGCAGTAGGCGTAGCTGCCGCCCTTGACGTTGGCGAGGATGGCGGGATCAATGTACTGATCCTTATCGTAGCCGGGCACGTCGTTGGGAGAGGCGCAGATCTCGCGCACCACACCGTCGATCTCCTGCTCGGTGATGGCAATGACGGCGGGGTCAGAGACCATGGTCAGGCTCAGCTTGCCGGTAGGGGCAAAGTCGCCGCTGATGACATCGACCTGAGCGTTCAGGGCGTTGTTCAGGGCAACGGCGCTGACGGTGTACTGGATGGTCAGTGCGTCGCAGTAAGGCTCCAGCTTGTCCAGCAGCCAGGGGTTGCAGACCACGCAGGTACCAACCACCTTGCCGCCGCGGGCATGGATGGCATCGGCCAGTTCCTTGATCTTCTCCACGTCCTTCAGGGTGACAACGGTGACCTTGTTGCCGGTCTTTTTCTGGCTCTTGTTGCGCTCGCGCTCGTCGGTGACGATCTCGCCCATCTCGATGACGGGCATTGCGTACTGGTTGAACACCAGACCGTTGCTGATGGGCCAGACGTGCAGATAGAGCACATCGGCTTCCTCCGGGGTGGCCACCACAGTGTAGCCCTTCTTCTCAAAGGCTTCCGTCAGGGTCTTGCGCAGAGCGGCATCCTCGTCCGTGTTGCCCAGACCGGCACCCATGGCCTGTGCCATCTGTGCAAAGCCGGAGTCCACACCCTTGAAGGTGACGATGCAGACCTTCTGGCTCTTGGCCAGAGGCAGGAGCTTCTCGTGGTTCTTGACCAGAACAACAGCCTTCTGGTTGGCCTCGTAAGCCTTCTTCTTGGCACCATCGAAGTTGTCCACGCGGGCTTGATCGGCCTTGTCGGGGTCGAGGTAGGGGTTATCCACCCGCTTGGTGCGGAACAGGCTCAGCAGACGGTTGTAGCTGGCGCGGTCCAGATCTGCCTTAGGCAGCAGACCGTCCTCCACAGCCTTGACAATGTTCTCGGGGTCGGTGTTGCCGCCGATGACATCGGTACCGGCAGAGATGGCCTTGGCGTAGCGCTCAGGCTCGGTGAGGTTCTCCACGCCGTAGATCTGAACGGTGGTGATGCCGGAGTCGGAGTTGACATAACCGTCAAAGCCCATCTTGTTCCGGGCCAGATCGGTGATCAGTTCCTTGCTGTAAGCGCTGGGCACTTCCTCGGTGCTGGTCACCTCGCCCCGGTAGGTCTGGGGCACGGCACGGCCATCGGTGGCAATACGGGAGTAGTCCGGCATGATGGAAGAGACCTTGTGGTCAAAGGCGCGCTGGAACGGGGGCAGATGATACTTTTCCATAGAGCCGGGGGTGCGGTAGATGCGCCACTGGCCGATGGGCACATGGGGCTCAAAGCCATTCTCAGAGGGGGCATCGCCGGGGAAGTGCTTGATGGTCAGAACAACAGAACCCTCGTTCAGGCCGTTGTCGCCATCCTGATAGCCCTTGACCAGAGCCTCGGCAATATCGCTGGTGACATCGGGACGCTCGCCGTAAGTACCGGAGGTACGGGGCCAGCGGGGGTCAGAGGTCACATCGACCTGAGGGCCGTACATGATGTTCAGGCCCTCGGCCTTCATCATCTTGCGGTCGGTCTGGGCCATCTCATAGACCATGTCGGTGTTGCCGTCGCCAATGACAGCCGCGCCGATGCCCAGAGAGTCCGGGTAACCGATGTTGATGGGGTTGGTGTGGAGAGAGTACGGAATGGCCACGCCGCCCTTGCAGGCCTCGTATTCCAGCATCTGGGTGCCGGCGTTGTGGTACAGGGCCACCATGCCGGCCTCGCAGCGCATGTCACCGCGGTAAACACCGGCGGCAATGTGCTTTTCCAGAACGTGGCTGTCATCAATGCTGACGGTCATGCCGGGCAGAGGGCCGGGCATGGGCTTTTCACCGGGGTTGTGGTGCTTGTAGATCTTGTCCAGCTCCAGCTTGCCTTCGGCGTTGGTGGCCTCGGCACGGGTGGGCACCACAGGGCTGTTGAACAGGGTATTCAGCACAAGGCCTGCCTGCTGATCCAGCCGCAGATGCTTCACCATATCCTCAGCGCGCTGCTCAGGGCTCAGCCGCCAATCCTTGTAGGGGGCCAGCTCGCCGCTGTTGTCCAGATCCTTAAAGTACAGGCCGTCCTTGACGATCACGCCGCAGGTGGTCACACCGATGTCGGGGCCGTTGACGTTGTGGAAGATGACCGGCTCAAGGTACTGGTCAATGATCTGCTCCCCCTCTTCCAGAGCGTAAGGTGCAGGGATCACGCCGTCTTTGGCATCTGCCCACTGGTCGGCGCTGGTATATCGTGTCAGCATAATGTTTCTCCTTTGTTTCTGTGCCTGCCACAGCACAGCTGATATATTACTTGCCCGTTTATTATACTTCCAGTGCAGATCGTTCGCAAGCAAACAAATAAAAAAGTCACAAACTTTGGCGTAGTATACAAGGATGCTCTTCTGGATTTATGCAACTTTCCCCTATCCCGATCCACAAACCGGGTTCGTTTCCTGCTGACAATGCTGCTTAAAAATAACCCTCTCCGTCAATGCCTACGGCGTTGACGGAGAGGGTCGTATCCTTAATTTACCAGATCATCTGGATGCGGCCTGCGCCGTACGGATCCTCGTAGTTGATCAGGTAGCCGGGGTAATCGGCCAGCGGGCTGTTGGCGCTTGCCAGATGCGGCAGACCGTTGGCATCCACGCCGCCGAACATGGCTGCGTAGCTGGACATGACAAGGTAATCCTCAGAGACATAGTCCTTGATGAGGGTCGCGCCATCGAACATGGCAAAGCCATCGCCCAGATTGCGCAGGGTGTAGTTCATGCCGGCCAGAGCGTAGGTGGCGTTCGGGTCAAGGGGCTGATAAGTACCGGTGGTCTTGTCGTAGATCTCCACGTTGCAGACACGGGGCGTAGTGGCGCTGCCGGTCCAGACGTTCTTGTCGTTGGTCTGAACGGTGTTGGGGATCATGGGGTGGATCTCGTACCTGGCACCTGCCACCTGCAGGAAGCCGCCGTTCTCCTTGCCCTCAGCACCGGCAAAGCGGGCACCAAACTCCAGAGCGTCCTGGATCTGCTGGCCGGTCACGGACATCAGGCAGGCCACGTTGCCAAAGGGGCTGACGGTCTTGCAGGTCTTGAAGCTCCAGGGGCCAGCCTCCACATCGGTGCGGATGCCGCCGCCGTTCATAATGGCGACATCACAGTGGAGCTCCTCGATCTCGTTGAAGTAGGTGTAGATGCCGTCGGCCACGAAGTCGCCGAGGTTGGTCTCGCCGGAGCGGATGCGGCGCTTGCCGGTGGCGGGATCGTTGATGTAGAATTTGGTATCGCCCACTGCGATCTCCTCGCCCAGCATATCGTCCACTGCGCTGATCCAGTTGGAGGCGGTGGCGGCCACGGCAGCGTCCAGACCCTCGTAGGTGTCGATGAGCTCAGTGGTGATGGTGCCGTCCGCGCCCACAGTCATCTTGCCGATGTTCTTGAAGTAAGAACCGGTCTGGGTCAGGGTGACTGCCTTGCCGGAAGCATCGGTGACCTGCTTGTTGGCCATCACGGTGTGGGAGTGGCCGTCGATGAAGGCGGTGAAGCCGTGGGTGTGTGCAATGACTTCCTCACTGGTCCAGGGAGAGGAGGAGGGGTCAACGCCCAGATGGCCCAGACCGATGATGGTGTCAGCGCCCCAGAACTCGGCCTTGTCGATGGCTTTCTGAACGGCATCGTAGAGTTTCTGGCCGTCCTCGCCGCCCAGAATGTCGTAGATATACTTGGTCTGTGCATCGTTCATAAAGTAGGCCGGGGTGGACTTGGTAAAGGTCTCGGGGGTGGTCACGCCCACAAAGGCAATCTTGCGGCCGCCCACAAAGAAGAACTTGACGCTGGGCAGAACGTTGAGGCCGGTACGCAGATCGACCCAGTTGCAGGAGACATAGGGGAAGTCGGCTTCCCGGAGCACAGCCTTGGCGCGGGCCATGCCGTAGTCGAACTCGTGGTTACCGGGGGTGGCCAGATCGTAACCGGCCTCATTCATCAGCTCGATGATGGTAGCGCCGTCATCCATGGAACCGTAAGCGGTGCCCTGGATATGGTCGCCTGCATCCACCAGCAGCACATCCCGGCCGGTGTCCTCGATGCTCTTTTTCAGGGCAGCAATGGCGGCATAGGTGGGCTTGGGGGACTTGTTGTCGATATAGGTGTGGACATCGTTGGTGTAGAGGATGGTCACATCCGCTTTGTCACCAAAGAAGCAATTGGTCTCCTCCGCAAAGGCGGCGGGTGCACCGACAGAAACTGCGGTCAGTGCCGTGGCAGCACCGGCAGCCTTGATAAAGCTGCGGCGGGTAATGAACTGTTTCACAGGGAAAGACCTCCTTTGATTCAATACGCTCTTTCAGCCCTCTCCTTCCATGCTGTGCTGCGTTGTTTTCCCTTTTGGGGAGCGGACGTGCTTCTGCAGAACAGAAAGGGTACATTGTTACCTAAATCTTAACATAGAACCCCAGTTTCTGCAAGGGATTTTTGTAAAATTCGTGTCAAGAAATCTCACAACAGTCATACTGTTTTGGTAAAACGTTTGAAAAATCCGAGAAAAAGGACAAAGCCCCGCATCCCATGGAAAGGGTGCAGGGCTTTGCCGCATTGAGAAAAGAGGGTCAGAGGATCGGGGGACGATTCTCAGACAGCATCAGATGGCATGGTATTCCTTGAGGAACTTCTCAAGGTCGGTGCCCTCGATCTTCTTGAGCACTTCCTTGAGGGCCACCCGCTGGATGAAGGGCAGATCCATATCGGTGATCTTCTTGCCGTCACGCAGTTTGACCGTTGCATCGATCAGGCTGCGGACATCATAGGTGCTGCCCCAGACCTCGGGCACGCCGCGGTCGATGTTGAGCAGGGTGTAAACCGCTTCCATACCGGTGCGCATGGAGTACTCGGTGGTGAAGATGGTGTCACGGCCGGTCTCGGCAAACTGGCCCAGGAAGGCGAAGTTGACAGCGCCCTGAGGCACGATGTCGGGGCGGTCGCCGAAGGCACGGGGCATGAAGAAGGCATCGATATAGGGCATCATCACAGGCACGGTGTTGGCGCTGTGCTCAGCCAGCTCGGCAATGTCCTCTTCGGGCACACCGATGTGGTACAGCCACTCCATGCAGATCTCGCGGCCGGTGCAGTCGCGCATGGGCTTCTTGACGTAATCGCCGGGCTTGTCGCTGAACAGGCCGTAGACCCAGACACAGAGCTGGTTCTTGGGCTGATCACGGAACTGCTGCTGGCGGTTCAGGGTCCAGCTGAGCAGCCAGCTGGAATCCTTGACCGTGACGATGCCGCCGGTGACAGTGTGGCCGCTGAAGGGGTCACGCTTGCAGATCTTCTTGATATACTGGGGGATCTTGTCGTCCAGGGTGGTGATGGTGGCACTTTCCCAGTTGGACAGCTCCGGCTGAGAGCAGAACTTTTCGGGATGGCCGAAGGAGGGATCCTGTGCGGCGATCTTCTTCCACAGATCCCAGCCGTTGCCCGGCCTGATGGTGGGATCAAAGCCTGCGGCCTTGTCCTGAGCGCCGATGGTGCAGCTCTCCACGCAGCCGCCGTTGGTGATGAAGAGCAGGTCGTTCTCGGTGAGGTCGATGGTCCTGCTCTCACCCTTGTGATCCACGGTCACGCTGCTGGCCTGCTTTTTGCCGCCCTCGATCCGGAACTGGACATCGGTGACCTTGGTCTCGTACTGGAAGTCCACGCCGTGATCCTTCAGGTAGGTAACCATGGGCAGGATGATGGATTCGTACTGGTTGTAGCGGGTAAAGCGCAGGGCGGTGAAATCGGGCAGACCGCCGATGTGGTGGATATAGCGCTTGAGGTAGAGCTTCATCTCCAGCGCGCTGTGCCAGTTCTCAAAGGCGAACATGGTGCGCCAGTACATCCAGAAGTTGGAGGAGAACACCTCATCGTCAAAGATATCGGTGATCTTTTTATCCTGCAGCTGCTCGTCCGGGGTGAAGAAAAGCTTCATAATCTCCATGGCACCCTGATCCGAGATGGCGAACTTGCCGTCGGTGTGGGCATCCTGGCCGCGGTTGACGGTGGCACGGCAGAGGGACTTGTTGGGGTCCTCCTTGTTCAGCCAGTAATACTCGTCCAGCACGCTGGCTCCCTCGGTCTCCAAAGACGGGATGGAGCGGAGCAGGTCCCACATGACCTCGAAATGGTTGTCCATCTCACGGCCGCCGCGCATGACATAGCCGATATCGTACTTGTAGCCGTCACAGGCACCGCCGGGCAGCGGGTCCTTCTCAAACACATGGATGTGGTTGCCCTGCATCTGGCCGTCACGGACCAGGTAGCAGGCGGCAGTCAGGGCCGCCAGACCGGAGCCGATGAGGTAAGCAGATTTATTGTCAACGCCCTCAGGCTTTTTGGGGTGTGCAAATGCTTCGTAGTTGCCACTGGAATAATACATACTGGGAACCTCCTGTAGATCATATTGGGAAGACCGCGTTCATGGTTCTGTGTCGTCTTCCCTTTCGTTGTGCCTAGTATACCCCAGTGGTTTTTTCAGAACAACAAACAAATCCTGAACAGTGTATAAAATTTATACAAAACACAACCATTGTCGGAAATATGACGAAACTGTGTATAACCCCCCAGTCACCTGCGGTGACAGCCCCCGCTAATAGGGGGGCCTTTGGCATTGCATAAAGCTTTGCAAGTCCCCCTTTCCGCACAGACTGCACCATTATGCCAAGGGCTCCCCTACTAGGGGAGCTGGCGCAAAGCGCCTGAGGGGTTTAGTCCAACAAAAAAGCGCTCACCCTCCAGGGAAGGTGAACGCTTGCGTTTCTTTATCAGTTATTTCGTTTCGGGTGCCACCTCAAAATCGACCTTGCCAAGGTTGATATCGGCGCGGACGATGGTGATCATCATGCTGTCGCCCAGGCTCCAGGTCTTGCCGGAGGCGGGGTCAGAAAGGCGGATCCCCTCGGTGAGGGTGGTGCCGGTGGCGGTCAGGCTGGAAGCAGGCACAAAGCCCTCCACGCCGTTCTCCAGCTCCACAAAGATGCCGCGCTGGGTCACGCCGGAGATGATGCCCTCGTAGCACTCACCCAGATGGCGGCGGGCGTACTCGGCCTTGTAGTAATCCTCGGCCTTGCGCTCGATCTGAACGGCCAGCACTTCCCGCTCGCTGGACTGTTTGGAGGCCTTCTCCGCGAAATCGGTGTAGCGGACGATCATGGTCTCCTTGTCGGTGCCGCTGAGCAGGTCGGTCATCATGCGGTGGATGGCCAGATCCGGGTAGCGGCGGATGGGGCTGGTGAAGTGGGCGTAATCCTTGAGCACCAGACCATAGTGGCCCTTGGGCTTTTCCTCATAGCAGGCCTTGGACATGCAGCGGAGCATTCCGGTGTTGACGATCTGCTCAAACGGGGTGCCGCGCACACCTTCCAGAATGGCGCTCAGCTCCTTGGGGGTGGGCACTTCCTTGGCAAAGTGGTCGTTGATGCCGCAGGCCTGCAGCAGGCTGTGCAGGCGCTCCAGCTTCTCGCCGTTGGGCTCCTCGTGGACACGGTAGACAAAGGGGATCTGCTTGACCCGGGCAAAGTGGGCGGCGCACTGGTTGGCCAGCAGCATGAACTCCTCGATCATGGCCTCGCTCTCGCCGGAGGTACGCTTTTTCACATCGATGCAGTGGCCGTTCTCATCCAGGATGAGCTTGACTTCCCCGCTCTCGAAATCGATGCAGCCGCGCTCCTTGCGCAGGCGGGCGCGATGGGCGTACAGCTCCTTCATTGCGGGCAGCTGATCCAGCACCTCGGCGTACTTGGCCTGCGTCTCGGCATCGGCAGTGCCGGCCAGCAGGGCGTTGATCTCAGAATACACGCCCTTGACCCGGCTGCAGATGATGGACTTGACGAACTTGTAGTCGGTCAGATTGCCGTCCTGATCCAGACGCATCAGGCAGGAGAATGCCAGGCGCAGCTCCTTCTCGTTCAGGGAGCAGATGCCGTTGGAAAGGCTCTTGGGCAGCATGGGCACGACCTGATCCGCATAGTAGACCGAAGTGGCGCGGTTGAAGGCCTCCTCGTTCAGCTCACTGCCGGGCTTGACGTAGTGGGAGACATCGGCGATGTGAACGCCCAGCTCATAGCCGCCACCGGGGAGCCGGGTCAGGCTGACGGCATCGTCGATATCCTTGGTCTCGGCGCTGTCGATGGTGAAGATGGGCAGAGCGCGCAGATCCATGCGGCCCTTGCAGTCCTCCTCAGACACGGTCATGTCCTCGAACTTCTTGGCCTCGTCCCGCACCTTCTCGGGGAAACGGGTGTGGATGTCCTTGGCATAGAGCAGGGCCTTGGCACAGCGCTTGGCCTCCTCGCAGCTGCCAAAGCGCATGGAAACGCCCATGCGGTGATCCTCCTGCCGGGTCCCGCGCTGCAGGATCTCCACAGCCACCTTGTCGCCGTCCTTCGCGCCGCCCTCGCAGTCGCGCTGGATGGTCATGGAGATGGCCGGGCAGTCATCGGGCACGAACTTCAGGCGGCCCTCGATGCGGCGGACAGTGCCCACCATGTCGTTCTTCTGCTCGAGCACGGCAAGGATCTCGCCCTCATCGCTGCCCTCCACCCGGGGGTGGGCAAACTTCTCTACCAGAACGGAATCGCCGGGCATGGCACCGCGGGTGAAGCGGCCCGGGATGAAGATATCGCCGGATTCATCCTCCAGCATCACAAAGGCAAAGTTCTTGCCCAGCTTGACCACCTTGCAGAGCAGGGCCTTTTCGGCACGGCCGGAGCGGGCAGTGAAGAACACGCCGGACTTCTGGCAGACCACAGCGTCGTGCACCAGCTCGTCCAGAGCCTCCATCACCTTGCGGTCCGCGGCACGGTCGCCGCCGAACTTTGCCTTGAGGTCCTTGACCATGCAGGGCTGGTTCTGGATGGCATGTTCGATTTTATCGCGTAATGACATATTTTTCTCCTTAACACTTTTCCGGCATTCTCCAATGGAACCCGGACAACTTCTTTCCCACGAGAGGTTTAGACAGAAAAACAGCCCCGCCTTACACGGGGCTGTACACGAGTGCTCAGGCCAGACGGCTGGCGAACACACAGGCCAGGATAGCCACCACAAAGAATACGATGCCTGCAATGCGGGTCACCTTGGCCAGCATCTGATCCGCAGGGGTCAGGCGTGCATTGTTGGCACCGCCCACACCACCGTTGATGGCACCGGCCAGACCCTGACCGTGGGTGTGCTGCATCAGGGTGAGGAGGATGATGACGGCCGAGACGACCAGCAGGATGGCACCGCCGACGATTTCAATGACAGACATGGATGGAACGCTCCTTTTATCTTTAGTTTCATAGAGACTGCATACAAATACAAGTGTATGATAGCACAAAAACCCGGGAAATGCAAGAAAAACCGTGAGCTACGGGGCCAGAATTTCCAGCCCTGCCGCCACCCGGGCAAAGATGGCCGCACTGGAAAAGGCAGGCTCGGCCTGCGTGTCCTGCAGCACCACGATGGTATAGCGGGGCTGCTCTGCCGGGACAAAGCCCGCAAACCAGTAATTTTTCAGCTCTGTGCCGCCGGAAAACTGGCCGGTCTGGGCCGTGCCGGTCTTGCCGGCCGCGGTCTGGCCGGGCAGGGCGGCCTCATGGCCGGTGCCCCCGGACACTACACCCGCCAACAGGGCCTGCAGGGCGGCGGCGGTGCGCTTTGTGAGCACCCGCCTGCTCCGGACATGGGAAAGCGCCGTGAGGGGTGCGCCGGTGGTCTCGTCCAGAGTGGTCTCCAGCAGCAGCGGGGTGCGGCAGATCCCCCCGCAGGCAATGGTGTTCATCATGGCGGCGACCTGGAGGGGGGATGCCAGCAGCTCCCCCTGCCCGAAGCAGAAATTGGCGTAGGCCCCGCTGGACGCAAGAGCCTCCCGCTCCGGCAGGACCCCAGCCGCCGTGTGCAGGGCATCAGTAAGCGGGATTGCCTGCCCGAAGCCCAGCCGCTCTGCCATGGTGCGGACGGCATCGGCCCCCAGCGCCTGCCCCAGCCGGATGAAGTAGCCGTTGCAGCTCTTTTCCAGTGCACCGGCCAGATCCACCTCACCATGGGGAATGCCGCCCGCACAGCGGAAGATCCGGCCATCCACCGCGCACCACCCGGGGCAGGTGTAGACAAAGCCGCTCTCCCCTGCCTCCAGCGCCGCTGCCGCCACCACCGGCTTGAACACCGAGCCCACGGCATAGCACTGAAACGCCCGCTCCAGCAGGGGGCTGTCCGGGGCGTTCAGGCTGGCCGAAATGTTTTCCGGATCATAGCCGGGGCGGCTGACGCAGGCCCGCACCTTGGCGTTGGCGGTGTCCAGCACCAGGATGCAGCCGCTCTGCATCGTCTCGTTGGCCACGGCTTCGGCGGTCTGCTGGATCTCCCGGGAAAGGGTCAGCTGCACCCCCACAGCTCCGCTGTCGGCGGGGGTGAGGACGGGCTCGGCCCGCAGCTTTCCCTGGGCGTTGACGGTGCAGACCAGGGTATCCCCCGCCCCGCTGCCGGTGAGCAGTTCGTCAAAGGCGGCTTCCAGACCGGCAGCACCATGGCCCTCTCCATCGAGATACCCCAGCAGCTGCACTGCCAGCGGGGCGGCAGAGCTTCGCCGCTCCACCGGCCAGCAGGAAACGCCCAGCGCGGAAACATCCCGGTCCACCTCCAGCAAGAACGGGGACGCGGCGTTCCGCTTCTGGTAGAGCGCCGCCTGCCCGGCTGCATCGGTGTAGGCGAACAGGCGGGCATAGCTGCCCTCCCCGGGCACGCAGAGGGCCATCCAGCGGGTGGTCTGCCCCGTGAGGAGCTGGCCCCTGTGATCATAAAAATTGCCCCGCCGGGCGGGCAGGCGGAGGGTGACCACGCTCTGCGCCGCCGCCCGGGCTCCATAGGCCGTGTCGGAGCAGAGCCAGTACAGGCGGCAGACCACCGCCGCAAAGCAGAACAGCAGGGTTCCATACAGGACCAGCACCCGTTTGCCGGACATGAAAACGCCCCCTCTCCCGCTTAGGATAGGCAGGAAAGGGGGCCCATAAACAAAAAAGAAGGCAGAGCCTCCCGGGTGGGAAGTTCTGCCTTCTGCGGCGTATTGAATTGGTATGGGGAGCCGGTGCGGCTTAGTACATGCCGCCCATGCCGCCCATGTCACCACCGGCTGCGGGAGCAGCGGGGGGTTCGGGCAGGTCAGCGACCAGGCTCTCGGTGGTCAGCACCATCTCAGCAACGGATGCTGCGTTCTCCAGAGCGGAACGGGTGACCTTGGTGGGGTCAACGATGCCTGCGGCGATCATATCCTCAACAAAGACCTCGTTCTGAGCATCGAAGCCATAGTTGGGCTTGTTGGCAGAGACGATCTTGTCGATGATGACGCTGCCTTCCAGACCGGCGTTCTTGGCGATCTGGCGCAGAGGTGCCTCCAGAGCCTTCAGGACGATCTTGGCACCGGTGCGCTCGTCGCCTTCCAGCGTGTCGCACAGGGCGCGCACAGCGGGGATGGCGTTGATGGGAGCGGTGCCGCCGCCAGCGACAACGCCTTCCTGAACAGCAGCCTTGGTTGCGTTCAGAGCATCCTCGATGCGCAGCTTCTTATCCTTCATCTCGACCTCGGTAGCAGCACCGACCTTGATGACTGCAACGCCGCCGGCCAGCTTTGCCAGGCGCTCCTGCAGCTTCTCGCGGTCGAAATCGCTGGTAGAAGCCTCGATCTGGTTGCGGATCTGTGCAATGCGGGCTGCAATGGCATCCTTATCGCCTGCGCCGCCCACGATGGTGGTGTTCTCCTTGGTGACCTTGACCTGGCGGGCATGGCCCAGCATCTGGACGGTAGCGTCCTTCAGCTCATAGCCCAGATCAGCGGACACAACGGTGCCGCCGGTCAGGATAGCGATATCCTGCAGCATCTCCTTGCGGCGGTCGCCAAAGCCGGGAGCCTTGACAGCGCAGACGTTCAGGGTGCCGCGCAGGCGGTTGACGATCAGGGTGGACAGAGCCTCGCCCTCGATGTCCTCAGCCACGATCAGCAGCTTCATGCCGTTCTGCATGACCTGCTCCAGCAGGGGGACCAAATCCTGGATGACGCTGATCTTCTTATCGGTGATCAGGACGGCGGCGTTGTCCAGAACAGCCTCCATCTTGTCGGTATCGGTGACCATATAGGGGGTCAGGTAGCCGCGGTCAAACTGCATACCTTCCACGATCTCATTGTAGGTCTCGGCGGTGGTCTTGTTCTCCTCGATGGTGATGACACCGTCGGAGGTGACCTTCTCCATAGCCTCGGCGATCAGGCGGCCGATCTCGGGGTCACCGGCAGAAATGGTGCCGACGCGGGCGATATCGTTGCTGTCCTTGACCTTCTGGCTGTGGGCCTTGATGGTCTCAACAGCCTTGGCAACAGCCTTGCTCATGCCGCGGCGGATATCCATGGGGTTTGCACCGGCGGTGACATTCTTCATGCCCTCGGTGACCATGGCCTGTGCCAGAACGGTTGCGGTGGTGGTGCCGTCGCCTGCGGCATCGTTGGTCTTGGTTGCGACCTCACGCACCAGCTGTGCGCCCATGTTCTCGAACTCGTCCTTCAGCTCGATCTCCTTGGCAATGGTCACGCCATCGTTGGTGATGACCGGTGCACCGAACTTTTTGCCCAGCACCACATTGCGGCCCTTGGGGCCCAGGGTGATCTTAACGGTGTTTGCCAGGGTATCGATACCGGCACACAGTGCCTTGCGGGCATCCTCGCCCTGCTTGATCTGCTTAGCCATAATCAAATCGCTCCTTTAAAGCTCAATTTTCAAATATCAGAGGGGAAACTGCTCAGTCCTCAACGACTGCCAGGATATCGCCCTGACGGACGATGGTGCACTCTTCGCCGTCCACCTTGACCTCGGTACCGGAGTACTTGCTGGTGAGGACCTTGTCGCCGACCTTCACAGTCATCTTGACTTCCTTGCCGTCCACAACGCCGCCGGGGCCGACAGCGATGACCTCAGCCACCTGGGGCTTTTCCTTAGCACTGCCGGTCAGGATCAGACCGCCCTTGGTGGTCTCCTCAACCTCAACAGCCTTAATGACAACACGGTCTGCAAGAGGAATGATCTTCATAGTTCTTGCCCTCCTATAGTAAAAATATAATTTAAAACTTTGCTGTGTCCAAAGGGCCTCCTGTCGGCTCTTTGGTTCTTTAGCACTCCATTTCTCTGAGTGCTAAGTGTATTGTACTCATCTTGACCCGAAAAATCAAGACCTTTTTTGCTTCTTTTTGTTAAGAATTTATGACAGATGAAAAAATCAGCCGTACAGCGAAAAAGAGACAGCTTTCTTCTTGGAGAAAAAAAGCTGTCTCTTCTTCTGGTTTTTCATGTTCGGTCTGCACTCTGTGCCGTCCTCTGCGCTGCAAAGCGCTCAAAAGCAGGCTTTGGCAGAAGGATGCGCCCTGCCAGCGGCTGTACCTGTACAGTGATCTGCTCCTTGGGTGCGCATTCGCCGTCTGCCGTGGCAACGATCGGCCCGCGGCCATCCGCAGCGCGCAGGCTCACCTGCTTTGCGCGGCGGTAAATGAAATACGGCTCTGCAGCCCTGACGAGCTGACCGTTCTGGAAGTGCTTGCCGCTCTTGTACATTCCCAGCAGCTTTGCAATGGTCACGCGGCTCACCTTGCGGATGATATATACATCCAGCCAGCCATCGTCGGGCTGTGCTTCCGGCGCTGCACAGAAACCGCCGCCATAGGTGCGGCCATTGCAGATGGCACACATCAGGCAGTCCACATCCAGCGTTTCACCATCGATGGTGTACTCCACCCTGCGGCCGATGTGTCCGCACAGCTGTTCCACAATGGAAAGCACATAGGCCATCTCGCCGCCGCACAGCGGGATGCGCCGGAACTTCGGGATGCCGTAGGCAACCTGCGCATCCAGACCGGCAGCGCAGATAGTGGCCGAAAGGCCAAGGCTGGTCTGCATCAGATCGATGCTCACCGGCCCACCGGCCAGCTGGGCATCTAGATCCAGAAACTCTTCCTTTGTACCAAAGGTGCGCAGAAAATCGTTGCCGCTGCCAAAGGGCAGACAGCCCACGGCTGCATTTGCATAGCCATAGATCCCGGTGAGCGCTTCGTTGAAGGTGCCGTCGCCGCCGGCAGTGAAGACCCGCAGTTCTTCCCCGCTCTGCCGGGCCTGCTGCGCAGCGGCATTGGCCAGCTCCCGGGCATGACCGGCGTGATTTGTGACCTGAATGGTATATTCTTCCGGCGCAAGCCCTGCACGCGCGGCGGCAACATTGATCTGCTGCGGCAGCGTACGGGTGCAATCGGCCTTACCGGCAGTTGGGTTCAAAAGGAATAATGTGCGCATGGACTTCCTCCTGCAATTCTGTTGCTTCTATGATAACAGAAAACCAAAAGGATGCAAGAGCCAATCTCACAATGTCCCTGCCCCGTACGCACAAAAAAGGAGCGGATGTCTCCGCTCCCTTCGGGGGGATGTTTACTGTTTGGGGAATGCCTTATTCCATGTCTGGATGACCTTGAATTTCGGGGTCCATCTGTCGGGATCGAAATCCGCATCCAGACAGCCCTGCTCCACGCACCACTGTGCAGCTTTGGCTGTTTCGGGGTCCGTCATATTGGCAAAGGCAGAAGCATTTTCCGGTTCCGGAAAACCCGCCGTCTGCCAGACCAGTTTTGCCAGCTGGGCCTGATTTTTGGGGATCGCCGCGCCCTCGGGCAGAAGATCCTGCAGCATCAGTTCCGTGATGATGGTGTAGCCGCCAAAGACAGCAGCACCCGCAACAGCTGCTGCCACAAGAGCCCCTGCGGCATCGGAGCTGTCGCCGCCCGCACTGGAATCATCCGGGATGGAGTCCGAGATGTTCGGGATGATGGTCAGGCTCTCGTTCAGGCTTACGGTGGCATTTTCATAAGCAGGCGTTTCTTCCAGTTCTTTGCCGTCCAGCACCACAGTGTATCCCGCGCCTTCGGCCTGCTTATAGGTCAGTTTCAGTTCCAGAGGAGAGTTCCCGGTATTATTTTTCAGCCTCAGCGTACCGGCGCAATCCACATTCAGATCTGTTCTCCTCTCCTGGGAATCAATATCGATGCTTACATTGTTTGCACCGGAAATATGGACGGAATTTCCCAGTTCACCTTTGACCTTGATGTTCGGATTTTCGTTGCCTTTGAAATCCACCGGAATCTCAAGATCGCCCTTAAGATCGACCGTGTATGTCTTGCTTGCAGAGTCATAGGAAACGGTCATGTTTGACATGTCAGCCGGATTCTGCGGAGTATTATCCGGGGTAAGCAAACCGCTACCGGTGTAATATTCCCAGAACACCGTCGGTTCGCTGCCGGTGTAAAGTTCCCAATTTGCCGTCACTTCCACCGCATGGTCTGGCATGGTAAAGAAAAAGGCCGTATCTGTCGGGTCATCGGTAGTTTCTACGTCAGCCGGAAAAAGCCAGCGGTTGAATTTCAGGCCCTTTTCCGGCCGGGAGGTTTTCACCCATACAGTTTCACCTTTGTAAAAGGTCGTGTTATTCTCAGAGTTATCGAGTTTTCCTCCATGCACTGTTACCGGGCAGGCAGGTGCTTTCCGGACGCTGATATAAGCTTCCGAAGGATACCAACTGCGCCATACGCAAGGATGGATACGGCTTTCAAACTGTTCCGTTTCTCTGTTGCTGCCGACATAAATCGCCTTTTCGCCACTACTAGAAGAAACGCAGACCGATATCCGATCACGGATCGCCTTGCCACCCTCACCCGTTGCGATCAGGGTCAGATCACCGCTGATATCGCCAATATCTGCTTGATTTGCCGCCATGGTTTCACCGGTTATGGTCACGTTGTGTGCACCGGCTACGGTCAGTTTTCCGCCGACAGCTGCGCCGCTTTCTGTTTTCATCACTACATCAACTTCACCCGCAGCGGTAGGATTTACCTTAATCGTCAGATCGCCGGCAACTGCCTGCAGGATCGTCAGGGTGCTGACATCCGTGCCGCCTGTATATTGAATCCGGATATTATTGACCTCGGTACTGTTGACAAGCACACTCTGGTCGTTGACGGTGATCCCGGTATCTTGCCCTTCATCTTCCTCGCTCAAAGCGGCAGTACCGTTCGTCAAATTTACCATATCTGCCACAGCGGCATTGCCCGTTCCGTCCGGGGCCGCAGCCAATGTTGGCAGTGTCACCGACAGTATCATGGCCGAGGCCACAGCCGCCGCCGAAGCGCGCTGGATAAGCTTGTGCAATTTCATACAGTTTTCTCCTTTTTGTTTCGTTTTATTTACGGGGGGGGTATGCTTTGAGGGAAGCATACCATATTTTTGCAAAAAGTAGAACAAAACCTGCGTGAATCGCGCTAAAAGCTGCGTGAATCGCTTCCGCCCGCCCCCTGCAGACAAAAAAATACCGCCCCGGGTCTTGTAACTCAGGGCGGTCCTTTTGAGCTTCAGATGCTTTACAGTGTTGCGGTTTCGTCCTCCCGCAGGACGATAGCACCATCCGCCGAGCAGTCCGCTGTCCAGTGCTGGCCCACGCAGGCCGTGCCGGATGCGATCTGATCCGCAAGTGCCTGCTCCACTGCCCTGTCCACTGCGCGGCGCAGTTCTCTGGCCCCGTAGGCAGAGCGGGCCTTTGCTGCCAGCGCCTGCCCTACCCGCGGTGTGTGATGCAGCTGGTAGCCGCTGCGGGCGGCACGCTGCTCCAGCTGGCACAGCATTTTTTCGGCAATGGCGCACAGGCTGTCGTCGGCCAGCGGACGGAATACGATCATCTCGTCCAGACGGCCTGCCAGCTCTGGCCGGAACCACTTTTTTGCCTCCTCAATGGCCTGCGCAGACTGCTTTTCAAATACGGCTTCGCTGCCCGCCGCAAAGCCCAGCGGCGTGCTCTGACCCGCCAAAAAACGTGCGCCGAGGTTTGAGGTGAGCAGTACGATGGTGTTGCGGAAATCCGCCTTGCGGCCCATGGCATCGGTCAGCTGGCCATCTTCCAGTATCTGCAAAAGGATGTTTTGAATGTCCGGGTGTGCCTTTTCGATCTCGTCAAACAGCACCACACTGTAAGGGCGGCGGCGCACTGCTTCGGTCAGCTGTCCGCCCTCGTCATGGCCCAGATAGCCCGGCGGCGCACCCAGCAGCCGGGCAGCGGTGTGCTGCTCCTGATACTCCGACATATCAAATTTGAGCAGGGCCTTTTCGCTGCCGAACCAGCTGACCGCCAGCGCCCGGGCAAGAGCCGTTTTGCCCACTCCCGTGGGACCAAGAAACAGCATGGCACCCATGGGCCGGCCCGGCTCGCCAAGACCGGTGCGGCTGCGCCGGATGGCACCTGCCACCGCAGCCACAGCCCGGCTCTGGCCCACGATCTCGGCGTTGAGACGTTCTTCCAGCTTGTCCAGCCGTTCCCGCTCCTGCTCACCTACCCGCTCCACCGGCACACCGCTGGCCTGCGCCACCACATGGGCGATATCGTCCGGCATCAGCGTGGGCTTTGACTGCTTTGCCTGCTCGGCCCGGATGCGTGCCGCCGCACAGGCTTCGTCCACAAGGTCGATGGCCTTATCCGGCAGAAAGCGCCCCGGCAGATACCGCACCGAAAGCTCCACCGCAGCCTGCAGCGCTTCCGGCGGAAGGCAGACATTGTGGTAGTGCTCATAGCGCGGCGCAAGCCCGTTGAGGATATCCAGCGCCTGCGCAGGCGTAGGCTCCTCTACCTGCACCTTGCCGAAACGGCGTTCCAGTGCGGCATCCTTCTGGATGTGGGTGCGGAACTCTTCGGTAGTGGTAGCGCCGATAATTTGTATCTCGCCCCGGGCCAGCACCGGTTTTAAGATGCTGGCTGCATCGATGGCACCCTCCGCCGCACCGGCACCCACGATGGTATGGAACTCGTCTACGAACAGGATGGAGCTGCCGTCCCGCACCAGCTCTTCCAGCAGGTTCTTGAACCGCTCCTCAAAGTCACCGCGGTATTTGGTGCCCGCCACAAGGCTGGCCATATCCAATGCCAGCAGACGGCGGCCCTTGAGCGCACGGGGCACACGATCCGTGGCAATGCGCTGGGCCAGCCCTTCGGCAAGGGCGGTCTTGCCCACGCCCGGCTCCCCCACAAGGCAGGGGTTGTTCTTCTGACGGCGGCATAAGATCTCCACCATGCGGTCCAGCTCTGCTTCCCGGCAGAACACCGGGTCCAGTTCCCGTTCCGCAGCACGGCGGGTCAGATCCCGGCAGTACTTATCACTGGCGCGGCTGCCGCGCGGCGCACTGACCGTGGTCCGCATCTGATACGGCAGTACGAACTGCCCGGACAGCTGGCGGCATTCCCGCACGGCATCTGTGAGCTGCACGCCCATGGATGCCAGCAGGATGCCTGCTGTGCAGCCGTCATCCTCCAGCATGGCGCAGAGCAGATGTTCCGGCTCGGCCCGGTTCAGGTGCGCGTTCTGTGCCCCGATGATGGCGTAATCCATGGTGCGCTTGAGGTCCGGCGCAAGAGCGTAGCGATCCAGATGCAAAGCCGGTGCGCGGCGGCTCTCGGCCAGCTGACGGCGCACCTCCGGTTCCCGGATCTGCTTGCCCTCCAGAAACCGTGCTGCCGCCCCGTGATCCTGCTGCAGGATCGCCAGCAGCAGGTGGCCGGTATCGGCTTTTTCGCAGCCAAGGTTCCCGGCAAGCTCCACCGCACTGCGCAGCAGCTGATCCGACTCGTGCGAAAAGCCCTTGTACCCGCCAAAGCCAAGTTTTTCCCAAATACTCATTTGCCCGCTCCTTGCTGATGAAATTCGTTTTCACAAGAAGTATAGCCCCGAAGCACAGAAAAAAAACATCTCTTTCTGTCGGGATGGGAAAACAAAAAGGAGATACCCGCAGGCATCTCCCCCTTCGCTGTTTGATTTTTCAGTCCATTTCGGCCAGGGCCTTTTTCAGATTCTTGGCGATCTGATCCGGGCAGCTGGTATTGCGGAAACCGCAGAGCGTGCCCTCCATGCGGTCGATCACATCTTCGGCCTTCATGCCCTTGACCAGACGGCAGATGCCCTTCAGGTTGCCGTTGCAGCCGCCAATGACCTCCATGGACGCAATGGTGTGGTCATCGTTCAGCACAAAGTTGGTCTGCTTGGAACAGGTGCCGCTGTTCGGGAAGCTGAATTCCTTGCTCATAGTTCAAAATCCTCTCTTTTTGACAGAAATCCCGACGAAGATCGTCTGCTTCTATTATAGAGCAGCGTGCCGGAATGTCAATGTGACCGGGTCACACATCAATACCGCGGCGCTTGTGGGCCAGCTCCAGAATGCGGGCCACCTGATCGTCTGCCGTGGTACAGGTACCCACCGGGTGCGGCACCTTGTGGTTTGCACCGTGGAAGTCCGTACCGCCGGTATGGATCAGCCCATACTGCTCACACAGAGCAGCACACTCGGCCCTGTCCTCCGGGCTGTTGCGGGGGTGCTCCACCTCAATGCCGTCGATGATGCCCTCTTTGGCAAGCTGACGCACCAGCGGCATGCTCTTGTAAACGGTCGGGTGTGCAAACACCAGCACCGCACCGGCAGCTTTCGCCGTGGCGATCACTTCCTGCACCGAGGGATATTTTACCTGATGCAGCACCACGCCGCGCGGCTCCCAGCCAAAGAGATAACTGTACAGCTTGCCGTACACAGCATCGCACAGCCCCAGCTGGTGCAACGCTTCCATAATGCCGCTTTTGAACAGCACACCGCTGTCCTTTGCGTATTCCAGCGCCTGTTCCGTGCGGAACTGTGGGTACAGCGCTTCGATCTCCTTTGCGCTTTGCAGGCCGCACTCGTTGCGGCGCTGTCGCAGGATGTCGCAGTGCTCCTTCAGTTCCCGGCTTTCCGGGTCCGGGAAGTAGCACAGCAGGTGCACGCGATGCTTATGCTCATGGTCATAGCCGGTCAGCTCGGTGGCCGGGAGCAGGCGCACGCCGTCCTGCACAGGGTGCTCATAGCAGTAGTTTACGCTGAGCAGGGTGTCGTGGTCGGAAATGGCCATGGTGTCCAGCCCCGCCCGCGCCGCCATGAGCGGCAGGCGGTGGATGGGCACAGAGCCATCGGAACAGGTGGAATGGTTGTGAAGATCGCCGGGCATGGAAAATGAACCTCCCAAGAAAGCCAGAGAAAGGCTTCCCCCAAAGAGGAAGCCTTATATCCTATCAGTGCTTATAGAAATTGATCAGGCAGCCGTCGGCCAGGATCTTGCGCTCGTCGGCGGTCAGCGGGGCCATGTACAGGCTGAACTCTTTTGCAGTGTCACCCAGCACATAGGCCTTGATGTCCTGCAGGTCGCCCTTGAGGGCCTCGCGGACGTTGGGGATAAAGACATAGTCGCCCAGACCGAACGGCGTTGCGCCCACCAGCTGCAGCGGCAGCATGCCCCAGTTGATCAGGTTGGAGCGGTAGCGCTTGGTGGCGTACTCGGTAACGATGTTGGCACCGGCCCCCAGCACACGCTGGCAGCTGGCCGCCTGCTCACGGGCAGAGCCATCGCCGGGCTTGACGGCAAAGATGGTGGATGCGATCTGCACATCGTTCCAAGTCAGGTTTTCGCAACCGGGCACCTTGTGCAGCTGGGCCAGCACCTCGGCGCTGCCCTCGCCTGCACGGCGGGCCTTTTCTTCGGCCTGCACGGCCTTGGCACGGCCCACATACTCCGGGTCCTTGCGGCTGAGGGTAAACTCGGCCAGACCCAGAGGATTGGAACGGTAAGACGAAGTCTCACCGGAGGGGATCAGCTCGTCGGTGGTGGTGACAGGGTCGGTGATGTAAGATGCCACCTTCAGCAGCAGGTTATCGCCCAGCGGTGCAATTTCGGGCCAGTCCTTGATGTTGGGGCCAAGCTTGAGCAGAGCATCGTAATCGCCCTTGCCAAAGCCCTGATACACGCGGGTATCGTAGCTGGAAGGATCGTACTGATACTCCGGCACGGTGGGATCATAGTCGATATCGGTAGCCGGGGTCAGAATGCCGCCGTTGGCCGTGGTGGCCGCAATGCTGCGGGCATCCATCAGTGCCACACCGGAAAGCTGGCCGTTGCCGGGCTTGGAGCCTTCGCGGCTGGGGAAGTTGCGGGTGGTATGGCGGATAGACAGCGCGCCGTTGGCTGGCACGTCGCCTGCGCCGAAGCAGGGGCCGCAGAACGCCGTGCGGACGGTGGCACCGCTGGCCATCAGGTCGTGGATGACTCCGGTGCGCACCAGTTCCATCATGATGGGCTGGCTGCCGGGATACACGCTCAGGGCGTAGTCACCGCAGCCGCCGGTGTGGCCCTTGAGGATGGAGGCCGCTTCATAAATGCTGTCGTACAGACCGCCTGCGCAGCCTGCGATCACGCCCTGATCCACACGCAGTTTACCGTTCTCGATCTTGCTGCACAGGTCAAGGCTGACATCCTTACGGCCGATCAGCTTCTGCACATCCTGCTCGCAGGCATGGAGAATATCCTCAAGGTTTGCGTTCAGCTCTTCAATGGTAAATGCATTGGAGGGATGCATGGGCAGTGCGATCATGGGACGGATGGCAGAAAGGTCCACCTCTACCACACCGTCGTAATAAGCAAGGTCGGCCGGAGCCAGCTTCTTATAGTCGGCGGCACGGCCATGCACCGCAAGGAATTTCTGCGTCGTTTCGTCGGTTTCCCAGATGGAGGACAGGCAGGTGGTCTCGGTGGTCATGGCATCGATGGCGTTGCGGGTATCCTGACGCAGAGACGCAACGCCGGGGCCGACAAACTCCATCACCTTGTTCTTGACATAGCCGCTCTTGAACAGCTTGCCCACCAGCGCAATGGCCACATCGTGCGGGCCGCAGCCTGCAGGCAGAGAGCCGGTGAGATAAATTGCAACAACACCCGGACGGGCCACATCGTAGGTGCGGCCCAGCAGCTGCTTTGCCAGCTCGCCGCCGCCCTCACCAATGGCCATGGTGCCCAGTGCACCGTAGCGGGTGTGGGAGTCCGAGCCAAGGATCATCTTGCCGCAGCCCGCAAACTTTTCGCGCATGTACTGGTGGATGACCGCCAGATGCGGGGGCACAAAAATGCCGCCGTATTTTTTGGCGGCGGACAGGCCGAAGCGGTGGTCGTCCTCATTGATGGTGCCACCCACGGCGCAAAGGCTGTTGTGGCAGTTGGTGAGCACATACGGAATGGGGAATTTCTCCAGACCGGACGCACGGGCCGTCTGGATGATGCCCACAAAGGTGATGTCATGGCTGGCCATGGCATCGAACTTGATCTTCAGGTTTTCGGCATCGCCGCTGGTGTTGTGGGCCTGCAGAATGCTGTAGGCCATGGTGCCGGTCTTTGCGTTCTCGATGGCTGCGGCATCAAAGCCCTTTGCTGCCAGTGCGGCGCTTGCTTCGCCGTCTGCAGGCACCCATTCACCGCGGGCATAGTATGCGCCGCCGGTGCTGCACTTGATCATATCCAACATCTCAATTCGCCTCTCTTTTTGTATTTCCCGCCCGCCCTATCTTGCGGGCACTGCCCCAGCAGAGCGGTACGCTGCCCGCTCTGCCCTCTTCTGCCGCGCTGCCAAAGCACGCGGCTACGGCCCGGAAAACCGTATCTGAAGGTTATTATACCATGAAACCACGGAAAGAAAAAGCACTTTTTACAAATGAATCGTGAATGGAGGATGAAGAGACGGGCTCCGTGCTTTTTCTTGACAAAGAAGCCATTCTATTGTATTATTATTAGCGTTGTATGCCGCTGTGGTGAAATTGGCAGACACGAGGGACTTAAAATCCCTTTCTGGAGACAGAGTACGGGTTCGACCCCCGTCGGCGGCATAAAAAGACCCCCCAAGCTTAGCTGGGTGTTCGTAAAACAGTTTTCGAGAAATGACATGGCAACTGCCTGTCAGGATTGGTTACGGAGTACCCGGCTAGGCCGAGGAAGCATC
>OGDN01001414.1_pt1 | contig 39631 bp, 36 predicted proteins | sample 1570271 | NCBI WGS metagenome assembly OGDN01 (sample SAMEA4384481, study PRJEB24528) | human gut metagenome | reverse complement strand
TATGTTGTATAACAATTATCGGAATTCCTTTCGGAAAGCAGTTTTTCAAAATTGCTAAATTGTCTCTGATGCCATTTGGGGCAGAGGTAATATAATAAACAGGCAGGTAAGAAAGATGTATTTGATTAAGACAGTAAAAGGAGATATAACAAAAGTAACAGATGTGCAGGCAATTGTTAATGCAGCAAATAACTCTCTTCTTGGCGGAGGCGGTGTAGATGGTGCGATTCATAGAGCCGCAGGACCGGAACTTCTGGCTGAGTGTAGGACACTTCACGGATGCGTGACTGGAGAAGCAAAGATAACAAAAGCCTATAATTTACCATGCGATTATGTTATTCATACTGTAGGACCGATATGGAATGGAGGCAGAGATAGAGAAGAGGAGCTTCTTGCTAACTGCTATTTTAATTCTATGAAGCTGGCAATGGATAATGGAATCAGGTCTATTGCATTTCCTTCAATATCAACGGGAATATATAGTTTTCCTGTTGAGTTGTCAGCAAAGATTGCGGTACATACAGTAAACCGGTTCTTGCAGGATAATCCAGATTGTTTTGATCTGGTGGAATGGGTGCTATTTGATACTCATACTGAATCAGTGTATGAAGATGAGGTTGATAAGATATATTAAAAGATTAATCGGTTTAAGATTGGTTTAATAGGGTCAAATATAAAACTTCATGGACGAAGGAGGAAACAGAGATTGAGCTGTCTGACCTGGCAGTAAATGATATGGTTTCAATAACAATTGCAGGAGAAATTCAGGAAACATACCCGGCACGCATAATGAACGTGATAAAGGTGCAGCTGCTGGGGGAAAATTTACATTGACATATCCAGAAAAATACTTATAATAGACATATCGCATAAAAATGCGCGACAGTTCGTTTGTACCATCCTGTCGTTAAATAAAACCAGGGCTGCTAAGAAGACTTTTTATGTAATTTAGCCCTGTAGGTGTGTATACATTTACAGGGCTTTCTATATGTGCTCACAGTGGGGCACGTTCTTTTCTAAGCAATTCTGTTTTTATTCCCAATAAATTAGAGGAGAAACTAAAATGTATTATTTAAAAACCGAGAGCAGCTTTGATTCTGCACATTTTCTGAAGGGGTATGACGGAAAATGCAGGAATCTTCATGGTCACCGCTGGAGAGTTGTTGTTGAAATAGCAGCAGACCAGTTAAAGGATGAGGGTCAGACAAGAGGAATGCTTGTGGATTTTTCTGATTTAAAAAATGCTTTGAAGGATATCTGTGATGATTTTGACCACAGCCTGATTTATGAAAAAGGTTCTCTAAAAGGTGCGACAATTGCTGCATTACAGGCGGAGGAGTTTCGTATGATTGAAGTTGGCTTCAGACCTACTGCGGAGCATTTTTCAAAATATTTCTATGAGCTGATGAGTGCAAAAGGCTTTCCAATCCACAGAGTGGAAGTATATGAGACACCTAATAACCTGGCAGCATACGAAGAATAAAGGAAAGAAACTAATATGAAAGTTGTTGAGAAATTTATAAGTATTAATGGAGAGGGAAGAAGAGCCGGAGAATTGGCGGTGTTTATCAGATTCAAGGGTTGTAACCTGAATTGCTCCTACTGTGATACAAAGTGGGCCAATGAGCCAGCTTGTGATTACGAGGAGCTGTCACCAGATGAGATTTGTGAATATGTCAGTGAGACAGGCATTAAAAATGTGACGCTGACAGGGGGAGAGCCTCTATTACAGAAGGATATCAGGAGTCTGGTAGAAAAATTATTGAACAAATCGGACATTCGAGTAGAGATTGAAACTAATGGAGCGGTTGATATTGCTCCCCTTGCCAATGCATTTTCAAAAGAAAAACTTAGCCTTACTATGGATTACAAGCTGCCATCCAGCGGCTGTGAGGAGAAAATGCTTCTCTCCAATATGGAAGCTTTAAGAAAGCAGGACACAGTCAAGTTCGTTTCGGGCAGCATTAATGATTTGGAATGTGCAGAGAAAATAATTGAAAAATTTCATCTGACAGAAAGATGCCAGGTATTCATAAGCTCAGTGTTTGGTTCAATTGAGCCAGTGGAAATCGTGCATTTCATGACCAGTAAAAGGATGAATGATGTGCGTCTTCAGATTCAGATGCACAAGGTAATCTGGAACCCAGAGGAAAGGGGCGTATAATGATAGATACGAAAGCGATTGAGGAGCATATTAGAGGGATTCTTGTTGCGTTGGGCGACGACCCCGAGAGGGAGGGCTTAAAGGATACACCAAAGCGAGTCGCGAAGATGTACGAGGAGGTCTTTCTTGGGATGAATTACTCCAATCACGAAATTGCACAGATGTTTGATAAGACATTTGAGGATGGAATTGAGGAGCTTGATACTTCAAAGGTTGTAGTTATGAAGGACATCGATCTGTTTTCTTACTGCGAGCACCATATGGCACTTATGTATGATTTGAAGGCGACAGTTGCGTACATTCCTAATGGGAAGGTTATAGGCTTATCAAAAATTGCAAGAATATGCGATATGGTTGGAAGAAGACTGCAGCTACAGGAAAGAATTGGTCAGGATATTGCGGATATTATGGCAGAGATAACAGGAAGTGAAGATGTTGCCGTAGTGCTTGAAGGGTATCACAGTTGTGTGTCGGCAAGAGGAATTAAGAAAAACAACACGAGAACAATGACTGTAGAGTTAAGAGGAAGCTTTAAGGACGATGCAGCATTACAAATGTATCTAAGATAGGAGAGATGAGTTATGAAAGCATTAGTATTATCAAGCGGTGGCGTGGATTCCACTACGGCACTGGCATTGGCAGTGAGCCGATATGGAAAGGACAATGTAATTGCTCTGTCAGTTTCTTATGGACAGAAGCACGATAAAGAAATTCAGGCGGCAAAGGCTGTTTCTGCATTTTATGGAGTTGAGCAGTTATTCTTGGACCTGAGTAAGATTTTTCAATATAGCAACTGCTCTTTATTGCAGCAGTCTACAGAGGAAATTCCAGAGGAGAGCTATGCCAGGCAGATTGAAAAGACGGAGGGCGAAAAGCCTGTAAGCACCTATGTGCCATTTCGAAATGGACTGTTTCTTTCATCGGCGGCAAGCATTGCACTAAGCAAGGACTGCAGCGTGATTCTTTATGGCGCACATGCAGATGATTCAGCTGGTTTTGCCTATCCAGACTGTTCACCGATGTTTAATGATGCTATGAATCAGGCGATTTTTGAGGGCTCAGGACATCAGTTAAAGGTGGAGGCGCCATTTGTGAATATGACTAAGGCGGAGGTGGTGAAGATGGGCTTAGAGCTTAACGCACCATACGAGCTTACATGGTCCTGCTATGAAGGAAAGGATGTGCCTTGCGGCAAATGTGGAACCTGTATCGACAGAGCGGCTGCATTTGCAGCAAATGGGGTAAGTGACCCTGCAATAAAATAGAAATTGGAGAAAGCTATGAGAGAAAAAGAGAATTTAACATTATTAGGCAACCAGCAGAACAATTACGAGACAGATTACAACCCTGACCTGCTTGAAACATTTGTAAACAAACATCCAGAAAATGATTATTTCGTGAAGTTTAACTGCCCGGAATTCACAAGTCTCTGTCCAATTACAGGGCAGCCTGATTTCGCAAACATTATTATTTCGTATGTCCCAGGCGAGAGAATGGTGGAAAGCAAGAGCTTAAAGCTGTACCTGTTTTCATTCCGTAATCATGGGGATTTTCACGAGGACTGCGTGAACGTGATTATGAAGGATTTGATTACGCTGATGGAGCCAAAGTATATTGAAGTGTGGGGCAAATTCACACCACGTGGTGGAATTTCCATTGATCCATACTGTAATTATGGAAAGCCAGGAACTAAGTGGGAAGATGTGGCATTCAACCGTATGGCAAATCATGATATGTATCCAGAGAAGGTGGATAATAGGTAAAATAACATTACTAAATTTCGTGCAATGCACAAAAACCAGAAGAGTGTTGTAAGGTAATAAAAGATTAAGCGATATTGTATGAATTTACTTCACACAATATCGCTTTTACGTGTCAGAAGAATCATCCAACGGAATTATTTATCCCAGTTAAATGAATAAGAGACAGCTTTTTTCCACATTCTGACCTTGGAATCACGCTCATTCTGAGTGATTTCAGGGTCAAATGTTCTGTCTACAGACCAGTTCTTTCTTATGTCATCGGTACTTTTCCAGTAACCAACTGAGAGTCCGGCAAGGTAAGCCGCACCCATGGCAGTTGTTTCAACACATACAGGCCTGTTTACAGGAGCACCGGATATATCAGCCTGCATCTGCATAAGAAGATTGTTAGCACTTGCACCACCATCGACCTTAAGAGAAGAAAGTTCTATGCCTGAATCTGCTTTCATTGCAGTAAGAACATCGTTTACCTGATAAGCGATTGATTCAAGTGTGGCACGTATAATGTGGTATTTGTTGACACCACGGGTTATTCCTAAGATAGTACCTCTTGCGTACTGGTCCCAGTATGGTGCACCAAGTCCTGTAAATGCGGGAACAACGTAGCATCCGTTGGTATCAGGAACTTTTCTTGCCATATATTCCGAATCCTGTGAAGAATCAATAAAATGCATTTCGTCACGAAGCCATTGGATGGCAGCTCCGGCTACATATATCGAGCCTTCAAGTGCATATGTGACTTTACCGTCAAGTCCCCATGCAATAGTAGTAACAAGACCGTTCTTTGAAAAAATAGGCTTTTCTCCAGTATTCATAAGAAGGAAGCAGCCTGTTCCATATGTATTCTTGGCTTCTCCTGCGTCAAAACAGGTCTGTCCGAAAAGTGCAGCCTGCTGGTCGCCGGCAGCACCTCCGATTGGGATAGGACAGCCGAAGAATTCAGCGGAGGTCTCACCAAATATGCTGCTTGATGGGACTGCCTTTGGAAGCATGCATTTTGGAATATCAAGCTCTTTTAAGATGTCATCATCCCATTCAAGTGTATTAATATTGAAAAGCATTGTTCTTGATGCATTGGAATAATCTGTGGCGTGAACCTGACCTTTAGTAAGCTTCCAGATTAACCATGTTTCAATTGTTCCAAAAAGCAAATCTCCTTTTTCGGCACGCTCACGGACACCTTTAACATTATCAAGAATCCATTTTAACTTGGTTCCAGAGAAATATGCATCAATAACAAGACCGGTTTTATTACGGATTGTTTCGGTAAGCCCTTTCTCTTTAAGAGAATCTGCATATTCTGAAGTTCTTCTGCACTGCCACACAATAGCATTGTATACGGGTTCACCAGAATGTCTGTCCCATACAACTGTTGTTTCACGCTGGTTGGTTATTCCTATTGAGGCAATATCTGACGCATTAGCACCTACATTTGCAAGAGCCTGCCTGGCAACTTCCAGAATCGTTGACCAGATTTCATCTGCATCATGTTCGACCCAGCCGGGTTTTGGAAAATATTGTGTAAATTCTTTCTGTGCAACACTGCACATCTCACCACTTCTGTTGAAAAGAATACAGCGGTTGCTTGTTGTTCCGGCATCAAGAGCCATTATGTATTTTGCCATATTAAAGTCTCCTTTATATAATTTTATTAAACATATCCAGTTGATAGTTATTTTATATTTAAATTATTGTTTTATCAATGTAATAATGATAAAATGGAAAAGACATTTTGAGCAACGTGGGCTTATAAGATATTGAGGGTACAAAGGAGGCAGCTATGGTAGACATGAGCAGATACAATAAGTTAAGGATTAACCCTGACAGATATAATTATGATCTGGTTACGAATCTTCCATTAAGAAGAACTTTCTGGAGAATAGCTGATAAAACAGTACTTTTTGATAGCAAAACATATTGCATACTGGCGATAGATATAGAGAATTTTCATCTTATTAATAAGTGGTATGGTCGTGAAACTGGTGATGAGCTTCTTATAGAGATTGGAGAAGCTCTTAAGAGTATAGATGCCGGGTATGGAACAATTTCCGGATATATGGGTGGAGATAATTTCTGTGTTATATTTGAAGAGAACGATGATGTGATTAATCTGATCAGAAAAAGAATATCAGGTATTGTTAACGGATACAGGGGGCATGATATTACAAGGGCATATTATGGTGCATATAAGACTGCAGATAAGGATATAACTACAGGTGAGATGTGTGACTATGCGTATGGTGCGCTAGAGATAGCAAAACAGCGCCCTGATAAGGATATCTTCTGGTATGATGAGAGTATGGCAAGGGAACAGGAAGCAGAAGCAAAGCTTATGCCAGAGATATGCAGTGCAATGGATAATGGAGAATTTACATTTTATCTTCAACCCAAATGTATATTACAGACAGGTAAGATTATTGGTTCTGAGGCACTTGTGAGATGGATAAGTCCTGAGAAAGGATTTATTTCACCAGGACAGTTTATACCGCTGCTTGAGAAGAATGGATTCATAAATAAACTTGATGTGTATATATGGGATAAAGTATGTCAGACTATAAGAAGATGGCTTGATGAGGGAAGAACAGTACTGCCAATATCAATAAATGTTTCGAGAGCAGATATATACTCTATGGATGTTGTAAGAATACTTAAAGACATGATTGAAAAATATAATATTTCAACAGAGTATATTGAAATAGAGATTACAGAGAGCGCATATGTGGAGAATGGCTCGGTAATTAAGGATACGGAGAAAGCATTTAAGAATGCGGGCTTTAAGATTCTTATTGATGATTTTGGAAGCGGATATTCATCACTTAACATGCTTAAGGATATTGATGCAGATGTTCTGAAACTGGATATGAAATTTCTAGACCTTAATCCGGAAAATAATGATAAAGGTGTAAGCATTATAACTGCAGTTCTTGATATGGCAAGACAGCTTGATATTCCGGTTATTGCTGAGGGTATTGAGACTGATGAACAGCTTAAGCTGCTTGAAATCCTGGGCTGTGAATATGCACAGGGATACTATTATTACAGACCTATGCCTATAAGTGATTATGAGAAGCTTGTTGATGATAAGGACAACGTAGCTGATAAGCTTATTATTTTAAAAACAAGAAAGAATGATAAGTCTTATCTTAAGGAGATAACTGATTACTTCTGGAAGATTGCAGATGTTGATCTTGATACGGGAGCATATCACTTTATAAGAAGGACAGATGAGCCTGATTATGTTATGACACCAAGACCTAAGACTATTGCAGAATATGCAGACAGATATATTAAGTATGGTGTTATCCACCCGGATGATGTTTCACTTTACAAGGAAGCTATTAATCTTGGCAGAATTAAGAAACAGCTTGATGAGGGGAAAGAAAGAGGAACATACCAGATAAGATATAATATGGATGGAACATATAAATGGTATGTATTTGAGGTTACTAAGCCAACAAATTATTCTGAGGATAACAGGAGAGTGCTTTTCACATGGAAAGAAGCTGATTATCAGGCAGGTGCAAGAGAAGATGCAATGGATATTATATATAATACATTTATTAAGATACTCAGGGCTGATTTTCTGCATGACAGATATGAACCTATAAAGTCAACCCAGGAGGACATAATAAGAGATGCCGGATTATCAGGCAGTATTAAGGAATATATTGACAAATATATTGATATGGGAGTAGTTCACCCTGAAGATGCCGGGACATATAGAGATTTTGCCAATCCAGACAGGGTGCTTGAGCATTTCAGAAACAATAAAAAATCATTGAGATTGATATTCAGACGGCTTCTTGATGGTGAGTATAAGTGGATGGAGTTGGTTGTGTCAAAGAGCAAGGATTACAGTGATGAGATACCTGTATTTATATATTATCTCAGGGAGGTAAGATATATATATGAAGATACGATGGTTTCCGAAATAGAGAAAAAGAAACAGACGATATATTCGCAAGGGAAATAGTAAGCAATATTAATGATGCAAAGAAACGGGAGATGGAATTGTGGGTTCAAGCCGCAAAAGAGAAGTAACTATGTTAAACAATAGTAACAATTGTTATTATGAATAACTTTACAACCTTTTCTTTCAATGATATTATGTGTGTTGCTAAAAGAATGTACAGCTAAGGAGGCATTATGGCACAGGAAATATTAAATGTGAGCCAGCTTAAGGTTGGTGTTGAAGATAAAGAAATACTTCATGGGGTTGATCTTTCTCTTAATAAGGGAGAGACTCATGTACTTATGGGACCTAACGGAGCAGGTAAGTCTACTCTTGGTTATGCTCTCATGGGTAACCCAAGATATGAGATATTAGGTGGTAAGGTTACATTTAACGGAGAAGATTTACTTTCTAAGAATGTTGCTGAGAGATCACAGGCAGGTCTTTTTCTGTCTTTCCAGAATCCTATTGAGGTTCCTGGTATTACACTTGGTAATTTTATAAGAAGTTCTATGGAGCAGCGTGGAAAGAAGATGACATACTTCAAGTTCAAGAAGCTCCTTCAGGAGAAGATGGAATTCCTTCAGATGGATCCATCATATATGGACAGAGACCTTAATGTTGGTTTCTCAGGTGGTGAGAAGAAGAAAGCTGAGATATTACAGCTTCTTATGCTTGAGCCTTCTCTTGCTATTCTTGATGAGACTGACTCAGGACTTGATGTAGATGCTGTTAAGACAGTATCGCTAGGTGTTGAAGAATATCAGAAGACTCAGAACGGAGCACTTCTTATTATCACTCACAGCACCCGTATCTTAGAGGCACTTAAGGTGGATTATACTCATGTTCTTGTCAATGGTAATGTTGTTGCAACAGGCGACAGTGCTATGATTGATGATATCAATGAGAATGGTTTCGAAAGATTCATCAAGTAATTAAGGCTCGGAGGCTTGTAATGGAAGAAAAGACATTTGTAGATGACATAAACAGAAGTGTTTATGATATTAAGAACGAAGAGAACGATTCTTATAGAATAAAGCAGGGACTTACTCCAGAAATCGTTGAGAAGATATCAGAAGAGAAGCATGATCCTGCTTGGATGAGAGAGTTCAGACTTAAGTCATTAGAGATATATAATAATATGCAGGTGCCTGACTGGGGTCCGTCTATTGATGGACTCAATATGGATAATATTGCTACTTATGTTCGTGCCAATACGAATATGAAGGGTGACTGGAAGGATGTACCAGAAGAGATTAAGGATACATTTGACAGATTAGGTATTCCTAAGGCGGAGAGAGAGTCGTTAGCCGGAGTTGGAGCACAGTACGACTCAGAGCTTGTATACCATAATGTCCGTAAGGAGGTTGCTGACCAGGGTGTTGTATACACTGATATGGAAAGTGCACTTACAGGTGAATATGCAGATATGGTACACGAGCATTTTATGAAGCTTATTACACCACAGGATCATAAGTTCGCAGCACTTCACGGAGCTGTATGGTCTGGTGGTTCATTTGTGTATGTACCAAAGGGAGTTAATCTTGAGATTCCTCTGCAGTCATATTTCAGACTTAATGCTGCAGGAGCAGGTCAGTTTGAGCATACACTTATTATTGTTGATGAGGGTGCAAGTCTTCACTTTATTGAAGGATGTTCAGCACCTAAATATAATGTTGCCAATCTTCATGCAGGTGCGGTTGAGCTTTTTGTGGCTAAGAATGCAAAGCTTCGTTACTCAACAATTGAGAACTGGAGCAAGAATATGTATAACCTTAACACTAAGAGAGCAACTGTTGCTGAAGGTGGTAAGATTGAATGGGTTTCAGGCTCATTTGGTTCGCATGTATCATATCTGTATCCTATGAGTATCCTTAATGGAGAACGCTCAAGCTGTGAATTCACAGGAATTACATTTGCAGGAGCAGGACAGAACCTTGATACAGGTATGAAGGTAGTTCATAATGCACCAGGTACAACATCAGTTGTAAGTACTAAGTCAATATCTAAGGGTGGCGGAATCAGTACTTTCAGAAGTGCGGTAACAATGACTACCAAGGCTAAGAAGAGTAAATCATCAGTTTCATGTCAGTCACTTATGATAGATGATATTTCAAGATCTGATACAATTCCGGCTATGGATATCCGTGTTAATGACGCGGATGTAGGACATGAGGCAACAATTGGACGAATCAGTGATGATGCTGTATTTTATCTTATGTCAAGAGGAATTCCGGAAGATGATGCGAGAGCAATGATTGTTTCAGGATTTGCTGATAATGTATCTAAGGAGCTTCCACTTGAGTATGCAATGGAGATGAATAATCTTATCCGTCTTGAGATGAAGGGCAGCATTGGTTAAGTTAATCAGAGTGAGGAATATGATATGATAGGTATCGAAGAAAAGGACATGATAATAAACCGTATCCCAGCCAAGACATGGAATCATCTTCATATGAACCAGAGCAGGGTTGGAGAGGTTGTGATTAATCGTACAGGTGAGTTAAATGCTTCTGTTAATGATGTAAGTCTCATTGATGATGGAAAGCTTAATAATGGTGAGCTTGACAATATCATTGGTGGATGTGGTCAGGAGATTACAGAGGCAGCTAGGAAATCACAGACTGAACCTGTATATTATATAACAGATAAGAAGAATGCAGGCTTCGTAAGACTTGATTTCAATTATGGCAGGAACAATGCAGACATTAATGTTGTTGGTATTGAAACTAAAGAGAATGCCAGCATTGATGTTTACATGGATTTTAATGGAGATAAAGATGGAGAAGGCTTTGCAGCAGTACAGACAAGATTATATGCTGCCAAGGATTCGGTTATCCGTCTTATCCAGATTCAGAGGGTAGGCAGTGAGACAACATTTATTAATGATATTGGTGGTTACTGTGAAGATGGTGCAAGAATTGAACTTGTGCAGCTTTATTTAAGCGGAAAGAACAGATACGAAGGCTGTGAGATTAAGCTTGCAGGTGATGGAAGTTCTATGTCTGCAGAGATTGGATATGTTGCAGCAGGTAAAGAAAGACTTGATATGAACTACTGCGTAAGACATATCGGCAAGAAGACAGAATGTGCAATCAATGCGGCAGGTGCATTGAGAGATACAGCATTTAAGCTGTTCAGAGGAACTATTGATTTCATTAAGGGTTCAGCAGGTTCTGTTGGTAATGAGAAGGAAGAAGTTCTTCTTATTGATGAAAAATGTGTTAACCAGACTATTCCTATTATTCTATGTGCAGAAGAAGATGTTGTCGGTAATCACGGTGCAACTATAGGAAAGCCTGATGAGGAGCTTTTATTCTATCTTGAATCAAGAGGAATACCGGCACAAGAATGTTATAATATGCTGGCAGCAGCTAAGCTTTTAGCTGTATGCGGCAAAATCCCTGATGATGGTATCAGGAACGAGATACATGACTACATTAAAGAGGTTTATTAATGAGTGAGTTAAGTAAGACGATTGAGTCTATAAGAAAAGATTTCCCACTTATTTCGGGAAGCAATATTGCATATCTTGATAATGCAGCGACTACACAGAAGCCACAGGCTGTTCTTGATGCAGTTAATAAGTATTATCAGGAGATGAACGCCAATCCGTTCAGAGGTGTATACGAATTAAGTGAGATTGCTACAGAAAGTTATGAGAATGCAAGAAAGGCAGTAGCGCAGTTTATTGGTGCTAAAGATGCAAGCCAGATAGTATTTACAAGAAATGCTACAGAGAGTCTTAACTTAATTGCATACAGCTATGGAATGAATTTCATTAAAGAGGGTGATGAGATTGTTGTTAGTGTTATGGAACACCACAGCAATTTCCTTCCATGGAAGCAGGTCGCAGAAAAATGTGGAGCGGTATTAAAGCAGCTTACACCTAATGAGAATGGAGAGATTACAGACAAGTCTTTAGAGGTTATCACAGATAAGACCAGGCTTGTAGCAGTTACCCAGGTTTCTAATGTATTAGGAAGAGTTAATGATATAAAGCATATTGCAGAGGTTGCACATGCACATGGTGCGGTTATTGTGGCTGACGGAGCACAGAGTGTTCCTCATATGCCGGTTAATGTAACAGACCTTGATGTTGACTTCCTTGTATTTTCTGGACATAAGATGTTAGCACCTATGGGAATCGGAGCATTATATGGCAAGAAAGAGCTTCTTGACAAGATGCCACCATTCTTAAGCGGTGGTGAGATGATTGAGATTGTTCACTGGGACAGAGTTAAATATGCAGAGGTTCCACATAAGTTTGAGGCAGGAACTGTTAATACTGGCGGTGCAGTCGGACTTCATGCGGCAATTGATTATATTAACAATGTTGGATTTGACACAATTATGGCACAGGAGCGAAAGCTTACTAAGATTGCTGTTGATGCCATTAATGACATGAAGGGAGTCAACTTAATAGGTTCTTCGAAGGCAGAAGACCATGAGGGTATAGTCACATTTACAATTGACGGAGTACACCCACATGATGTTGCTTCTATACTTGATTCACAGCATATTGCAGTAAGAGCAGGACATCACTGTGCACAGCCATTAATGGATTTCCTTAAGGTTAATTCAACAACGAGAGCAAGCTTTGCTTTCTATAACACAGAAGAAGAAGTACAGCATTTTATAGAAGAACTATCTAAGATCAGGGGGCTTATGGGATATGGAGACTAAAACTTTTTATAATGAGGTTCTTACGGACCATAACATGCATCCATATCATAAGCATGATATAGACAATGCAGACTTAGAGCTTGAGGGTGTTAATCCAAGCTGTGGAGACGACATTATCTTAAAGCTTAAGTTTGATGATGCTAAGAAAACTATTGTTGATGGGGCATTTACAGGAGATGGCTGTGCAATATCGCAGGCATCAGCAGATATAATGCTTGAGCTTATCATTGGAAAGCCTATTGATGAGGCTGTACATCTTTCAGAACTTTTCCTTAAGATGATTAAGGATGAGGCAACTGAGGAAGAGATTGATGAGCTTGATGAAGCCGGAGCATTAAGAGATATCTCTCATATGCCAGCAAGAGTTAAATGTGCAGTACTTGGCTGGCACACAATGGAAGAGATGGTAGAGAACCTTAAGAATGTTTAGAATGTAACCCAATCACTTATAATATGGTGATTGGGTTTTAATGTTTGTAGATAAGAATGGAGTAAATATGGAAAAGAAATTAGTTAAGCAGCAGCTTCTTACAGGAGAACGTGCTCTTTTTGCAAGCAAAGACCTTCATATTGAAGATTCTATATTTGATGATGGTGAGTCTCCATTAAAGGAGAGCAGTAATATAGAGCTTGTAAACAGCAGCTTTAAGTGGAAATATCCACTCTGGTACTGCAACAATGTCAATGTAAAGGACTGTTATTTCTTTGAGATGGGAAGAGCAGGAGTATGGTACACTAACGATATTAATGTTGAGGATACAATTATTGAAGCACCTAAGAATTTCAGAAGATGTAACAGACTAGGTCTTAAGAATGTGGAATTTGTCAATGCAGAGGAAACTCTCTGGAGCTGTGATAATGTTACTATGACAAATGTAGTGGCAAAGGGTAATTATTTTGCAATGAACAGCAACAATATGAAGATTGATGGTCTTAAGCTTGTCGGTAATTATCCATTTGACGGAAGTAAGAATCTTGAGATAAGAAATTCAAGACTTATGAGCAAGGATGCTTTCTGGAATGCTGAAAATATAACAGTGTATGATTCATACATTTCAGGTGAGTACCTTGGCTGGAATTCAAAGAATCTTACGTTTATTAACTGTACAATAGAGAGCCTTCAGGGATTGTGCTACATTGATAATCTTGTTATGAAGAACTGCAAGCTTATTAATACAACACTTGCTTTCGAGTATTCAACAGTAGATGCTGATATCACAAGCAGGGTTGACAGCGTGTTAAATCCAACTTCCGGAACTATAACAGCAGACAGTATAGATAAGCTTATAATTGAGAAGGATAGGGTTAATCCTTCGCTTACTAAGATAGTATGCAGGAATTAATAAGTCAGATTAAGAAGGGAAATCCGAGAATGAAATATGATTTTGACACAGTAGTGAACCGCCGTAATACGGATTCTTTAAAATGGAATGTGGCAGAGAACGAGCTTCCTATGTGGGTTGCCGACATGGATTTTAAGACGGCACCTGAGATAACTGAGGCTATTAAGGCAAAGGCAGACCTCGGTGTGTACGGTTATACTGAGATATCAAAGGACTGGTATGACGCATACACAGGCTGGTGGGAAAGACGCCACAATTTCATTATGGAAGACGACTGGCTTATGTTCGTAACAGGCGTTATACCTGCAATATCGAGCTCTGTAAGAAAGCTTACAACACCAGCAGAGAATGTTGTTATTATGACACCTGTATACAACATTTTCTTTAACAGTATTCTTAATAATGGCAGAAATGTGTTACAGAGCCAGCTTGCATATGAGAATGGCAGGTATGTAATAGATTTTGAAGACCTTGAAGTTAAGCTCAAGAACCCACAGACAACACTTCTTATTCTGTGCAACCCACAGAATCCGGGTGGAAATGTATGGAGTAAGGAAGAACTTGCACGTATCGGAGAGCTTGCTTACAAGTATGGAGTCGTTGTTATATCTGATGAGATTCACTGCGAGCTTACAGACCCGGGCATTGATTATGTGCCATTTGCAAGTGTTTCGGAGGTGTGTAAGAAGATATCTGTAACATGCATAGCACCTACTAAAACATTTAACATGGCAGGCTTACAGACAGCAGCAATATGTGTGCCGGATGAGCGACTCCGTCACAAGGTATGGCGCGCAATCAATACCGATGAGGTAGCTGAGCCAAATGTTTTCGCAGTGGATGCGGCTATAGCTGCATTTACAAAGGGCGAAGAATGGCTTGAGCAGTTAAGAACATATATCTATGAGAATAAACAGATTACCGAAAAGTTCATAAAGGATAATATTCCGGGAGTGTCAATGGTGGAATCACATGCGACTTATCTTTGCTGGCTTGATGTGTCTGATATCACAGACAATTCAACAAGGCTCGCGGCATATATAAGAAAGAATACAGGACTTTTCCTGTCAGCGGGAGAAGGCTTTGGCGGAGATGGAAAACATTTCTTAAGACTGAATGTTGCATGTCCTAAGACAACTTTAATGGATGGGCTTGAAAGACTTAGAAATGGCATATTGAGTTTTGAGAGGTAGTGGGTTACAATAATATATAGTGTGTAAACACATATGAGATACATGAGAGTATATAATAATATTATGCGAGGAGATAATGATATGAATATTGTATGTTTAGACCTTGAGGGCGTTCTTGTACCAGAGATATGGATTGCATTTGCAGAGGCAAGCGGAATCCCAGAGCTTAAGAGAACAACAAGAGACGAACCAGATTATGATAAACTTATGAACTGGAGACTTGGTATTCTTAAGGAGCATGGTCTTGGACTTAAAGAGATTCAGGATACTATTGCTAAGATTGACCCAATTCCGGGAGCAAAGGAATTCCTTGATGAATTAAGAAGCATAACACAGGTTATCATTATTTCAGATACATTTACACAGTTTGCTACTCCGCTTATGAAGAAGCTGGGCTGGCCAACTATTTTCTGTAATTCACTTGAGGTCGCTGACAATGGTGAGATTACAGGTTTCAAGATGCGTTGTGAGCAGTCAAAGCTTACAACAGTTAAGGCTTTACAGTCTATTGGTTATGATACTATTGCATCAGGAGACAGCCACAATGACTTAGGAATGATTAAGGCAAGCAAGGCAGGCTTCCTCTTTAAGAGTACAGAGCAGATTAAGGCTGATAATCCTGAATTAGAGGCATTTGATACATATGATGAGCTTTTAGCTGCTATTAAGAAGGCACTTTAAGATGCATCAAAGGTAAAAGGGGTTACTATGTTATTAGAAGAGATACTCAAGCAGGAGCAGGAAAGATTCATTAAAGAGAATCTCCTTTCTGATGAAATGCTTGAGTTATTAAAAGAAAATATTATGCCGTTTAACACACTGATGGCTTATTACAGATGCGCCATTATGGAGGTTGAGACTAAGTTCAAGGTGCTTAATGAGGAGTTCTCATTACAGTATGACAGAAATCCTATTGAGAGTATCAAGAGCAGAATTAAGTCTATGGATGGCATATTTAAGAAGGCGAAGAAGAAAAATATTCCTATAACAATGGAAGGCATTGAGGAAGGTATAAGAGATATTGCGGGAGTAAGAGTAATATGCTCTTTCCCGGAAGATATCTATATGCTTGCCGACTGCCTGTTAAAGCAGGACGATGTAGTGCTTGTCGAGAGAAAGGATTATATCAAGAATCCTAAGCCAAGTGGTTACAGAAGTCTTCACCTTATAATTGAGATACCGATATTCCTTCAGAATGAAAAGAAGATGATGAAGGTTGAGGTTCAGCTCCGTACAATTGCCATGGATTTCTGGGCGAGTGTGGAGCATAAGGTTCGTTATAAGAAGAATATTCCAGATTCTGAAGCAGAACAGCTGGCTGCAGAATTGTCTTCATGTGCAGATCAGATTGCTGCAATGGATAACAAGATGGAAGAGATTCGCCGCAGAATTGCAGAAGCAGAGGAAAGAGAAGCTGAAAATAGCCCGGCTAAGCAGCCTCAGACGATAGGTGGGGTGATGCTTAAGAAGAGGCTGGAATCGGGGAGGTTTCCCTTTAAGAAGTAGGTAAGAAATGGCTCCCTGGAGAGGTGGCTGGGGATGGCTGTATGGTTTAATTGAAAACGCGCTCCCGCTCGGGCGAAGACGCAGCGGGTACTAAGTTTGTGGGGATTTGCCGCCTTGCGGCGGCTCTCCCCACGCACTAAGTACCGGCGTCTTCTTACGGTTTTCAATTAAACCATACAACCACACCCAGCCCACCACCCCGGGGAGTTTTTACCTACTTGCGTTGGTCGCTTTGGCTCCCTCGCTGTTGTGGTGGGCGATAGTTGCGGACGGTGTCGATAACACGGACAAAATCCAAGCAGTGTCTTAACGACACGCCCACCTCTACGCAGATTCCCTATCCGCACAAACCACCACTTACCAGACACAAAAAAAGGAGGATATTATGAAGGTTATATCTATTGTTGATGATAATTATGGAATTATGTTTAATAACAGACGTGTTTCTAAGGACAGTGTTCTTAATAAGCATATTATTAAGATGCTTGATGGCAGGAAGTTATGGCTTTCTTTATATAGCAAGCAGCTTTTTGGTGATTATGAGAATCTTGAGGTTAATCAGGAGTTTGGTTTTGCCGGAAGGGATGATTTCTGTTTTGTTGAGGACTCTGAGATTGTTTCTTATGAGGATATGGTGGATGAGGTTTACCTGTATAAATGGAACAGGAAGTATCCTTCTGATGTGAAGTTTCCTAAGGACATGCTTAATGATTTTAAGCTGGAGGGTTCTACTGATTTTGAGGGTAATTCTCATGAGAAAATTACTGAAGAAAGATATGTAAGAAAGAAATAAAGAAAAATACATGCGTAATATAAGGTTAGAAGTGCTAAGGAGAGTAACCGCATTTTTACTGGTGTTCTTTATTGCAGGAAGCGGATTTGGGTTAAGCGGATGCTCTTCTAAGAAGGATAATCAGGCTGGTACTGTGGGGAGTGCTGAGGTTCAGAGTACGGCTGTTGCAGATGATATAGCATCTTTAGTATATCAGGGTGAACCGTATGTTGTAATTAATGATAATAACCCAGCGTTTAATGATGCTGACTTCACGACTATATCATTTGAGAGTTACGGAGAACTGGATGAACTTGGAAGATGTACTACTGCATTTGCTAATATAGGTAAAGACATTATGCCTACTGAGAAACGTGGTGCAATTGGTGAAGTAAAACCTACGGGATGGCAGACAGCAAAATACGATAGTGTTGATGGTAAATATCTGTATAACAGGTGCCATCTTATAGGTTATCAGCTTACTGGTGAGAATGCCAATGAAAAGAATCTGATTACAGGAACAAGATATCTTAATGTTGATGGTATGCTGCCTTTTGAAAATATGGTAGCAGATTACATAAAGGAAACTGGTAATCATGTTCTGTACCGCGTAACACCTGTATTTTCTGGTGATAATCTTGTTGCCAGCGGTGTGCAGATGGAGGCTGAGTCAGTTGAGGATAATGGCGATGGAATTCTTTTCAATGTGTATTGTTTTAATGCACAGCCGGGAATTGCTATTGATTATGCAACAGGTGACAGCCATCAGGACGATTCAATAGTTGCAGATGCTTCAAAGTCAACAACTGCAGCAGAAGCAAATGTGCAGACATATGTACTTAATACGAATACTAAGAAGTTCCACAAAGAATCCTGCAACAGTGCAAAGAGCATGGATGCTTCCAATAAAAAGATTTATACAGGAAGCAGGCAGGAGATTATAGATATGGGATATGAAGCTTGTGGAGTTTGCAAGCCGTAAAATAGTTATTTGAATTGAATTAAATTTAATAATATGGTAAGATTCTGACAGAGAAACCGGATAATATAATAGTTAGCTTGTTTATACATGGAAAGGAATTTTTATGAGAAAAATCAAACTAATACTGTTATTTTGCGCTGTTTTTCTGTCAATTTTGTTATTAACAGGTGATAAAGACAGGATACAGGCAGATGATGATGACAGTAATTTTACTAATTTAGTGGTATTTGCCAGATTTGCAGGTGAAACCGAATTTATAAATGATGTATATGAAGGCAGTTCTGTCAGAAAAATAACAGATAATTCATATAATGCAGGTTCATATAGTGTAGGTGATTATTACAGATGTGTATCAGATAACAAATTAAGAATGAGAAGTGTATATCTATATGATAATGGCGGCTCAATTGTACTTTCACATCCTCGTGGGTATTATGCAGAGTACAGCGATATAAATACTATTGGTTATAAAGATGCTTCGGAGCGTGCAAGCAGAATGTATGAGCTTAGGCAGGAGTGGTCAGAAGCTGTTAATAATGCCATATCATCTGGTAATAAAATTTCTGATTATAATAATACTGTATACTATGACTATGGTGTGCTTGATAAAGATAACAATGGTACTATTGATTCAATTACAATTATTTATAAGAATAATGGGTCAGGTAATATATCAGTAAGCTGGTCATCACCATTGTGGAATTATACAGATTATGTTAATAATATTTCTGTTAATACCGGCAAAAAAACTATTAATAGTTACAAATATGTCCAGATAACCAATTCGTATTGTAAGCCTGATGGTGATACTAACGGATATTTATTTAAGGATGGGGATGACCAGGTATTTGTATCAATTGCAACAGCAGTACATGAAATGGGACATATTATGGGGCTGAAGGATTTATATAACTCAAAGAATGCATCACCGGTGTATTTCATGTCAGTTATGGCAAAGCATATATCTCCAGTTCCACAGTTTATGTCTCTTAAGGAGAAAGAAGTATTAGGCTGGGCTGATGAGAATGATATTAAGACGATTTTGTCCGAAGGAGAATATAGTCTTAAAGCATTAGGAACTTCAGGTACGGATAATATTACAGGATATAAGATGGATATTCCGGAAAAGGGTAAGACATTGTATCTTGAGTACAGAAACTTTGAGGATAATGGTAACAAATATGATTCTCAATATAAGCAGATGTTCAAGATTAATGGAAACAGAGTGGATAAAATCCCATTAAAATCCGGGCTGGTATGTTATCTTATAGACAGTGACACTAAGTTTCCAAGTAATATGTATTTTTCATCACCTAAATGGAATTATGAAGTTCTTGGTGGACAGTATAACACAAAGGCAGATGCAGCATTAGGAATAGGTGAAGATATATGGATTTACGGAGATATTTATATCAGTGTCAATTCAATCGAGAATAATATACTCACATTTGAAATAAAGGGTGGCATTCCAGAGCATATTCATAGTGGCGGAGAGGCAACATGCGTCAATCGTGCAGTGTGTGAAGTGTGTCATAAGGAATATGGTGAATTAAATAAGGATAATCATAAGTTACAGCATGTAGAAGCTAAAGCAGCTACAGTGACTCAGGAAGGTAATATTGAATATTATTACTGCTCTTTATGTTTAAAATACTTTGCAGATTCAAATGCATCAAAGCAGATAGATAAAGATAGTGTTGTTACATCGAAACTGGCACCAGAAATAATTGCTGGTGATAAATGTATAATTGATAAGAATTCCGATAAGGCAATTACATTTAAGTCTAATGCAGCATTTTCAGATTTTGTAAAAGTAGAACTTGATGGCAGAGAGCTTGTAAAAGACAAGGATTATACGGTAAAAGCAGGAAGTATTATTGTAACACTTAATCCAGATTTAATAAAAAAATTATCGACGGGAGAGCATGTTATAGGTATTGCTTCATCGAGTGGAACAGCGAGTGCACATTTTACTGTTAAAGAACCGGAGACAGAGAGCATTAAAGAGACAGAAACAGAGAGTATTAAAGAATCCGAAACAGTGATGGAAAGTACTAAAGGAACAGAACTGGAGACAGAGAGTATTAAAGAATCTGAAACAGAGACCATAAGTCAGATAGAATCAGAAACAACAAGCCAGTATACATTTGATGAGAATGAAACAAATGCATCATCAATTAACACTGGTGACAGAAATCATGGGAAATTATGGCTTGTAATAGCAATTATTGCGTTAGCTGGATGTATTGCAGCAGCAGTTATGTATGTTGTTTCAAAACGAAAGTAATAAAAACTGAATAGCAACTGATAATACAAAACAGGAGTAGGTCAATAGCTTAACTCCTGTTTTGTGTTATAAAATATAGTTATTATTCAGTAAATGTTCCAACCAATTTAACAAGCATAGCAACGGTCATATCCATGCCTTCAACAGTAATATGTTCATAAGGACCGTGGTATGCGTGTCCTCCAGTTCCAAGGTTAGGGCATGGAAGTCCTTTGAAGCTTAACTGGCAGCCGTCTGTTCCCCCTCGGATAGGAAGAATAAGCGGTGTTATATCAGCCAGTTCACAGGCTTTCTTTGCATTTTCAATAAGATTCATGCAGCCCGCAATGATTTCGGACATATTCTTATACTGGTCTTTAATGGTGAGCGTAACAGTTCCCTTGCCCCATTTTTCATTCATATTCTTTTCGATTAATCGCAGAGTATTTTTCTTTGCTTCAAATAAATTCTTATCATGGTCTCTTACTATATAATTAAGCGAAGCCTCACTGACATCGCCAAACATGCTGACAAGATGGTAGAAGCCCTCGTAATCTTCTGTGCCGCGAGGGGTTTCCATAGCAGGAAGTGCATTGTTAATCTCCATTGCAACAAGACTGGCATTAATCATGGTGTCTTTGGCAGAACCTGGGTGTACATTGAAGCCTTTAATATGAAAATCCGCTTTGCATGCGTTGAAGTTTTCGTACTGAATCTCGCCTTCTGTGTCGCCGTCAATTGTGTAGGCGTATTTGGCACCGAACTGTTCTATGTTAAAATGTTCTGCTCCCATGCCGATTTCTTCATCAGGTGTGAATGCAATACATATTGTTCCATGAGGTATATTGCCTTTCTGCAAATGTTCTATCATAGTAAGTATTTCAGCAATACCTGCTTTGTCATCAGCACCAAGTATAGTGCTTCCGTCTGATGTGATAAGTGTGCGTCCCTTAAGAGTGCCAAGATGAGGAAAATCATGCACAGACAGGGTTATTCCCGCAGGAAGTTTGAGTGATACACCATTAAAGTTTTCTGTTATTACTGGTGTAATATCATGATTGCAATAATCGGACACAGTATCCATATGTGCAATAAATCCGATAGCAGGCACATTTTCATAACCTTTGGTTGCCGGAAGTTTACCATACAGGTAACACATATCGTCAAGTACAATGTCCGATAAGTTCAATCCTTCCATCTCATTTTTAAGAAATCTGGCTAACTCAAACTGGCATGCAGATGAGGGCGTGTTTTCACTGTTTTCATCACTTGGTGTACGGAAAGTGACATATTTTAATAATCTTTCATATGCTTTCATGGTAATTCTCCAATCTGTGGATTGATATTCATATATTAACATATTCTGGTGGAAATATACGGATTATGGAAAAAAAATAAAAGATTATCCTTTGGTTAACGCTGCTGCTGTATTTTTTATTAGCGACTGGGGTGTTAATTCCTCCCAGTGATATATTTAAGCTAAACTGGAGCGATATCATTACATATAACAAAAGTAATCCGGAATTAATGCCATATGCCGATGAAGATGTAGTAACAATAAAGAAAGTCGGGGTATTTATAAGATTAATTAATAATCACCCAGCAGCGGTTACATTTGGAGCATTAACAGTTCTGATAGTAATTTCCTGCGTGGTAGTATTTCTTATATTCTTAAAAAGAAGACAGATGAATAAATACGAAAAGTATTAACATACAGACACCAGCACGTTAAAGTTAAATGTGCTGGTGTTTTCTATATCATATGTATTTATCATTCTTTGATGAGATGTTTACCAATCCAAAAGACACAGCAAAAAGTATAATAACGAAGGCCACGAAATATAGACCGCCCATTGTATTTTCCATGGAAGCTATAAAATCATATGAGCCATGTAATAGAACTGGTAACACAACACTGAATATTCTGAATATCTTGGAGCTAAACATTTTTCCATGATTATACTGTTTTCTTGCGAGACCATAGAATACACCCATAAACACACCAAAACAGGCATGTCCTGGAATTGCTGTAATTGCTCTTACAATAGCAGTTGAAAAACCATATGATAAAACATAGTTGATATTTTCCCAAAGGGCAAATCCGAGAGAAACAAATACTGCATATACAACACCGTCATACTGGCAGTTAAATTCTGGATTATTCCATGTCCGTTTTTTTAAGAAGAAATATTTTGAACTTTCCTCTGCGATGGCAACAATAACAAAATACAGAATTATCTGATACAGCAATGTGTTTCCGGGAACAAAGCATGATAAAATCCATTCCCCTATTTTTTCCTCAATTAAAGCAATAATGGTGGATAGAATTCCCGCAATAACTAGCTGTCTTAAAAGGTAGCCACTTTCCTTTTCCATGCTGTCTGCTCTGTATACTTTAATCATAAGGAATACCGCAGGAATAACTGCCGCTAATATTAATATCCAGTTATACATCATTATAGGTTCCAATATAAAATAAAACATATATCTGCTTGCTCCTTATTGTGCTTTTTATTTCTATTTTATAATTATATATCTCATATATTCTGATAACAAGCTGCTTTATAATATATTAATAAATGGAAATGCGAAATCATGGCAGCCGGTTAGATGCTATGAAAAATAACAAATCTTGCTGTCAGGTCATCAAAGAGCTATAATATATTTAGTTTATATGCGTGAAAAATTTAAACGAGTATTTTACTAAGGGTAAAACTATGATTAAAAGGTAAAGAAAGAATAAAGTGGGTTCAAGGAGGAGCTGCATGAAAGGTGATTATGAAGTAATAAACAGGTTATTAAATGAAACGATGAATATGGATTTTCCGTTTCTTGCAGGTGAAGATAAGAAGAAAAGGATTATTGAAGATAAGAAGACATATATAGAAGATACAATAAAAGAAGCGTTTGCAGAAATGTATCCTGAAAAGTGCGAATTAAATAATTTGTGGAACGAAGCTTTAGATTATGCAGGCAGCAAATTTGATAGTCTTCCTGTATCGAAAAGGCTGAATGGATTTTATTTGCAGGAGCTTATGCATAGGTATGTTGAATTATTAGGAAATGTAGTGACAGAGAATAAGGAGAATTAATGCTATGGGGGAACATGAAGAAAAAATTGAAATAATGAGAAAGTATCTTACAGATATGTCAACGGGATTTTACTGTCATATTGGCGGTGAAGTTCCAAGCAAAAAAATTAATAATGCGTTAAAAACATTTGCACAGGGAATGGATAGTGATACTATAATTGGATTCTATGATACAACTTCATTTGGGAGTGGTAAGAATGGATACATTTTTACCGATGATAAAATGTATTATGTTGAAATGTTTGAAAAACCTAAAAAGTTGTGGTATGACGATATTAAGCAAATACGAATGCTAAAGAGTAGTAAAAAGGATAGTGACCGGGAATTAGCGATAGATTTTTTAGATGGGAGTTCACTTTATATTGAAGGTGGTCTGATAAAGAAGACTCCATTAAAAAATTTCCTTAATGAAATGAAAAACTTTGAGGCTAACAAAAAGGCGCAGAAGAAGAAAATTGAAAATGAAAAGAAGAATAATTTCGGAGCTGAATCAGCAGGTCGAGGGATAGGAGCATTTAGGACTGTTAATAATCAGTTTGAAGAAGAGAAATTTCATTCAAGACAGGGACATGGTTTTGCCGCGGAAAGAGCTAATAACCTATTTGATAAGCTGACAGGACATGATGCAAAGATTGTTGGAGATGATAACGCTAAAAATGGTGCTGACAGGGTTGTTGATGGTGTATATATACAGTCAAAGTATTGTGCGACAGGAAACAGATGTATAAATGAGTGCTTTGAAAATGATGGAAAAGGTACATTCAGATATATGATGGATGGAAAACCAATGAAGATAGAAGTTCCGTCTGATAAGTATGATGAAGCTGTAAGGGCAATGGAAGAGAAAATTAAAAACGGACAGGTAAAGGGTGTGTCTGATCCTAATGAGGCAAAGAATATTGTTAAGAAAGGACACTTTACATATGCACAGGCAAAAAATATTGCCAAAGCAGGAACTGTTGAATCTCTTACATACGATGCAGTAAACGGAACAATAATAGCATCATCTGCATTTGGTGTTACAGCGATGATAACATTTGCGACATCAATGTGGAATGGAGAAGATTTTGAAGATGCAATAAAGATTGCAACATATTCGGGTCTTAAAGTAGGTGGAACAGCATTTATTACTTCGGTACTTGCAGCTCAATTATCAAAAGCAGGGCTTAATAGTGCGCTTGTTGGAAGTTCCGAAGCTATAGTTGCTATGATGGGACCGAAAGCATCTGCAGTTTTAATTAATGCATTTCGTGTAGGTTCAAAGCCTATTTATGGCGCAGCGGCAATGAAAGCAGCAGCCAAGCTTTTAAGGAGCAATACAATTACAGCAGGCATCACATTTGTTGTACTGTCTTCCTTTGATGTTGCCAACATATTCAGAGGGAGAATATCAGGAAAGCAGTTGTTTAAAAATATGGCAAATACAGCTGCAACGGTAGGAGCTGGAACAGGAGGCTGGGTTGCCGGCGCAGCAATCGGTTCCGCAATTCCAGGAATAGGTACAATTGTGGGTGGCTTAGTTGGTTCTATGGTTGCTGGTTCTGCAGCAGGTAAAGTAACAAATGCTGTGGTTGGAAGCTTTATTGAAGACGATGCGGATAAAATGGTGGAAATAATTCAGGATGTGTTTACCGAAATGGCATCAGAATATCTTCTTAGCAATAAGGAAGCAGAAAAGTCCGTAGACAGATTAAAGGATAAATTAGATGGAAAAACTCTTAAAGATATGTTTGCAAGTAATGATAGGAAGAAATTTGCAAGAAATCTTTTGATTCCAATAATTGAGAATCAGATCTCTAAGCGGGAAGTGATACATAAATTAACTGAAGAGCAAATGCTTTATGGAATAAGGGAGGTTCTTGAAGATATCAGTGATATGGAAGAAAGCTATGCTTAAACTAAAAAGATATACATTGTGCAGCATAAATAACATTAGATAAAATACAGGTATTGACTTAAGTTCTTACCCATTATAATGTAATATTAGAAATTTTTGACAAATGGAGTGTTCCAGATGTTTTGACCACATGTTGGTGATTGTATGTCTGGATATATACATAATTTAGGACCAGCATTTTGCTGGTCTTTTTATTAAATTGCTGGAGGTTGTGTATGAAAAGAGTAAAAACATTAATGCAGGTGAAATATCAGAACTGCCTGATGAAGAATATGTGTTACCATATGGAATTTCTAATGAGGACTAGTAATTAATATTCAAGAAACTTCCCGCATTCTAAAAAATTCTGTCAAGTCCAAGCATACTATAACTCCAAACTATCCGCATTAAGCAAAAAATACTTCATTCCCATGATTACAAAGCCTTCTTCATTTCTCCAAGGTTTTTTTGTCACGTTTACTATCACAATCTTTTTAAACGAATCTGGAATATTTCTAAGTCCCACATCCGTAAAATAGTATTTCAGATTTGCCCCCACATATTTTCTGTTTTTAATATCATATCTGTCAGTTTTAGAAATCAAAAATGCCTCCACAAGATAATCTATATGGTTGGATATGGTCTTATTGCTGTAATTTATACCACGCTCACTTTTATAAGTATTTGATATTTTTGTTGGATTAGTAGGAGCCCCTATCGAAGAAGCGAGAATATCTACTAATGTATCAATCTCATCAACATTTCGAAGCTTGTTTCTTTCTACAACATCCTTAATATAAACATTTGTGAAAATGTTTTTTAGATACTCAGCCTTATGGCGTTCCATAGAGAACTGTACAACCTGTGGTAAACCACCATATATCAATATTGCTGATACGAAGCAGGCTGTTCAGAACTTCCTCAAATCGTGGCATAAACTGTACTTCGTCTAAAAGTAGATAATACTTCTGGTCATCTTTAATATATTGGTAACACTTCTTTGGATCTCTCAACTCCTCATTTTCAATGCCATCTAAAGCAATCTCAATGATATGGTCATTATCTATGCCACTTTCCGATAAATATTTCTTAAACAATACAAATAGCAAGAATGATTTTCCCATATGAATTTGCGGCGTATGGGACAGGAGCTATTATTCAATCAGACATACGACCTATGGCATTAGTAATGCATCTTGATATTTGCAAAGAACATATGTAATATAGGTGGGGGAAAAGTTTCCCCTGCTTATATATTGAGTTTTTATATAAAAGAGGAGGCTTTTGCTTAAAAGAATGTTATGCCTGGTGGATGAATGATAATTGCAAAAGATGTATATAATGCGTTGGGCGTATCATAACAATAGGAGATGATTTTTATGCATATTAGCATACTTCTTATGGAACAGATAGTAGAGCTATTCATTATGATTCTTATGGGCTTTATTATTGTAAAAGCAGGTATCGTAAAAGATGAGGACAGTAAAGTTTTATCCAAAATTGTTTTATACCTGATTATACCATGTGTCATTATAAAGGCTTTTCAGGTGGATTATACATCAAAGACAGTAAATGGGTTGTTGCTTGCTTTGGCGGCATCTGTTGCATTACAGATTGTATTGCTTGGAGTTATATCAGTTATGGGGAGATTGTTTCACCTGAATGAGGTGGAGATAGCATCTGTTTATTATTCAAATTCAGGTAATCTTATTGTTCCAATTGTGACATTTATTCTAGGTCAGGAGTGGGTGCTTTACGGATGTGTTTTCATGAGTGTGCAGCTTATCTTTTTGTGGACTCACTGTAAAAAAATAATCAGCCGTGAAAGTTCATATGACTGGAAGAAGATTGTGTTAAATATAAATATGATCTCGATTGTGGCTGGTGTAATACTTTTCTTTACAAGAATTAGACTGCCTTTAATAATTAATGATACGATAGGCTCTGTTGGCAATATGATAGGACCTGCCAGCATGATAGTTACAGGAATGCTTTTTGCAGGGATGGATTTAAAGAAAATTTTTGCTAACAGAAGGCTGTATTTTGTTTCTTTGTTGAGAATGGTTGTTGTACCGCTTATAGCACTTCTTTTGATAAAATTAAGCCATCTTGCTGGTATTTCTCAGGATGCACCTAAAATTATGCTTATTGTTTTCTTGGCAGTTATTACACCTTCAGCATCAACAGTTACGCAGATGTGTCAGGTATATGGCAATGATTCAAAATATGCCAGTGCCATAAATGTGATTACAACGCTTAGTGCTATAGTAACCATGCCGGTAATGGTATTATTGTTTGAAAATGTAATATTATAAATAATTGATTTTTTTAAGGGGCTATCAAGTGACAGCCCCTTAGTGATTAATATTATTCTGCCTCTGCAGCCGTTACAGCTTCTGTTGCATCAGCATTTTTTCTAACAAATATTGCCCTGAATATAAGCCTTACAAGTGGTCCGCAATAGAACATCTGATAGCAGATTGCCATAGGGAAGTTCATTGCCCATGTTTTAACCCACATGCCAAAGGATGGCTCTTTGAAAAGAAATGTTGCAACGAGACTCATAACCGGACACATAATGCAGCATATACATATTGATATTGCATATGTGATGAACTGAGGTCTGTCAGTAGGACGCATGACTGTAAATGCAAGCATTTTAGCAATCTTTCCTACAACGAAGAATTCAAGTACGAATGCAATTGGAACCATGATTGGCAATTCATGTGTTGCAGCTAAGAAAGTAGTACCGTTTACAGTACCTGTGTTGAGGGCAACATTGTATACGACCATGCCATAGACCATAATTGTTGCCATAATAATTGTGAAAATAACATCCTGAAACTTGTTTTTTGGCATAAAAAAATCCTCCTTAAATAATAACTTAAGCAAAACATGTGTTGTTCGTTATCATCCGGGGGATGTGTCGTTTCCAATATAACCATATTTAATTGTGCCGAAGTATAGTATCATAATATTAATAAATGTGTCAAGTACTTGATTTTTTAAAAATCAAGTCCAGAACTTTATAAATAAATTGTGATTAAAAAGTGAAGAATAAACATTCATTTTAATATCGTTCGTGTCGAAAAAATGTCATTTCATGTAAATGACATTTTTTTTGATGCCTTTTATTGTATAATACCACTAAGATAGAATGTATTTTTGTAATGCTTTATGGTATTGCATAGATACATTGAGTACAATAAAAGGAGGGAGAGTTTATGAAGTATTTAAACTTAAAAAAGATTACTGCGGTGGTATTGTCAATCGGAATGGTATTTTCAAGCAGTGCCGTTACCGGGTTTGCGGCAGATAACAGTAAAAAGATAGCTACGATTCCTAACAGCTATATTAATAAAGTGGCAGAAGATATTGATAATGAATATTTTTATGATGGAACATATGTTGATGATTGGGGGCATACACGTAAGGGCAGGCAGCTTGGAGCGACATATACAAAGCAGTCAACTGAATTTTTGTTATGGGCACCTGCGGCAACATATGTAAAAGTTAATATTTATGCAACAGGTGATGATAATGACAGCAATGCACGTGATATAGGAAGTTATCCATTAGAGAAAATGCTTGTAAATGGGGAATGGAATGGCCTCTGGATTATAACACTTGTTAGTGATTGTGGCGGATTGTATTATGACTATACGATTACCACAACAGATATTACCCATATTGGCAGCGACAGAACAACACAATATAAAATTCAGGACCCATATTCGGTTGCGGTAAGCAAAGACGGAAAGCGTTCGTATATAACAGATACATCTTCAGTATCTCCTGAGGGTTGGGACAGCGACAGACATGTGTATGTTGATTCGACAAAAGCAAATACTGTTTATAAAATAAGTGTTAAGGATTTCTCATCAGATACCGCATCGGGCATGACTGCAGGCGGAAAGTACAGTGCTTTTACGGAAAAGGGTGCAAAAGTAAACAGTGCGGGAGAGCTTGTATCTGGTATTGATTATCTGAAGGAACTTGGCGTTACGACAGTACAGCTTGCACCGTTTGCGGATTTTGATGGCGACAGCGAGTATGAGATTTTAAATTATAATGTACCTGAGGCAAGCTATGCTTCCAATCCGTCAGACAGCAAGACTGTTATAAAAGAATGTAAAGAGATGATTCAGGCACTTCACAGTGCTGGATTTTCTGTTGTGATGGAGATGCCGTATACGCATGCCTCAGAGGAAAATCCTCTTGAAAAGTCGGTTCCGTGGTTTTACTACAGATTGAATACTGACCGTACAAGGTATACAACAAATACGGGATATGACAATGAGCTTGCCACAGAGCGGAAGATGTATCGTAATTATATGGTTAATTCCATGAAATATTGGGCAGAGGAATATCATGTTGATGGATTTTCACTGGATTTGATTGACTGTGTCAATGTGAAGTACAAAGGTTATTCGCGTGTATATAAATGGCTGGATGAGATAAAGACATCATTGGCAAAGGAAGATGCCAATCTGGTTATATGGGGAGATAATTATACAAAGGAAGAAAGACAGAATAAAACTTCCTTATATGATGAAATAATCGGCAGCACAGGTGGCACTTATGGCGAAAGAAACGAAAAAGCCGTAAAAATATACAAGCAGAAAGCAGCAATGAAATATGCTAAGCCAGGAACATTGTTTATGGATGGCGGAGAAGAAATGTGTAACAGCGTTGAGGGAAGAACTCTTGCAGACAGCAGTTACGTTGAATGGAAGGATTCAGCAGAGTACGCAGATGTAGTCTCATATTACAGAGGACTTATGGAGATACGAAAGGCATTTTCACCGCTTGCGAAAAGCCAGACAATAAAAAATTCTGAAGCTTATGTGCTTGCAGGTACAAAAGACGGCGAGTGGAATACTATGGCTGTATTAAATAATGAGTCAGATGTGTCAAAAGAAATTACAATTCCTGTTCAAGGAAGAGCTGCTACGGACTGGGTTGTTATTGCAAATGGCGAAAGTGCAGGAGTTGTATCACTTGGTGAAGTCTCAGGCTCCGTTATAACTGTACCTGCGTATACTACAATGATTCTTATAGATAAGGAAAGCTTTGATGATGTGGCTGTAACATCAGGCAAAGGAAAAGTAATTGTTAATTATGTGATAAAAGACAGTGAGCAGAAGTTACGTGAATCGATTACACTTCAGGGTACATCGGGAACGAATTATGCGGTACCTAATATTAAGATTCCATCAGGATATGCTTTTTTAAGCAAGACAGGCGATGAAAAGGGTGTGTATACATCAGAAACACAGACAGTTACATATTATTATAATGCGATTAATCCGGATACAGTGGTAGACGGTATTAAAAATAATGGAGTATACTGCGAGAAGGCACAGTTTAAAGTAACTTCTTTAGATTATACACAGGTAATGGCAGGAAATAAAACGCTTACATCTGATGTGGACGGTATTTATACTGTATCTGCAGCAGATGGCACACAGACAATAACATTGACGGATAATGAAGGATACAGCATTTATCTGTCTATTACGGTAAATGCGGATCATACAATGGATAACAGCGACTGTACGAAAGAATCAATATGTTCTGTCTGCCATAAAATATTTCCGGCACAGACAAATCATAAGTTTAGCGACACATGGACAAAAGACGATACTTATCATTGGAAAGTGTGCGAGAATGACGGCTGTACGGTAACAACAACAAAGACAAAACATAGTGGTACAGATGATGGTGATTGTACAACACCTGTAATTTGTGAATGTGGTGAGATTGTTACAGCAGCAAAGGCAGAACATACATATGGTGAATGGAAGTCAAATGGTAACGGCACACATACCCACAAATGTACAACAGCAGGCTGTACAATAGAAGAAACAGAAAGCTGTGTAGGCGGAACGGCAACATGTAAAAAGAGAGCCGTCTGCACGGAGTGTAATGCTGAATATGGTACTTTAAATCCTGCAAACCACAGTGGAGAACAGGTGTGGGTACAGACAGAAAAAACTCATCAGAAAAAATATGACTGTTGTGGTGCAGAGGTAACTAATATAGCAGATCATATCTGGGAGAATGGACACTGCACGGTATGTGGATACGATTGTATTCATAAAGGCGGAAAAGCAACCTGCACGCAGAAAGCGGTTTGTGATACCTGCCATAGTGAATATGGAGAAATAAATGCAGACAATCATACAGGAACAGAAAAGTGGACACAGACAGCAACAACACATGAAAAGAAATATGATTGCTGTGGTAAAGAGACGATAGCACAAGAAAATCATAACTGGAAAGACGGTGCTTGTGAAACATGTGGTTATGTATGCGTACACAGCGGCGGAGAAGCAACATGTACAAAAGGTGCGGTTTGCGAAACATGTGGCAAGGAGTATACAGATAAAGATATGGCAAATCACAGTGGAAAGTTAGTATGGGTACAGACAGAAAAAACCCATAAGCAGGCATATGATTGCTGTGATAAGGAAGTATCGACAAGTGAAGCACATGGTTGGAAAAACGGTGTATGCACGGTTTGTGATTATCAGTGTAAACACGCAGGCGGAAGTGCAACATGTGTGAAGAAAGCGGTGTGTACGATCTGCAGCGAAGAATATGGCACTTACAATATGAGTATGCATGAAGGTTTGCAGTCAGTAGCGGCAAAGGCGGCTACCAGGACAGATGAAGGAAATATTGAATACTGGTATTGTAAAGATTGTGACAGATATTACATCAAGCAGGATGGGCTTGTTGAGATTGAAAAATCACAGACTGTGGTTGCAAAGATTACAGATACAACATCATTGGACGATACGTGTAAAGACGATAATACAGAGACAGTAAAAAAACAGGCGCCTGATACGGGAGATAATAAACATGTATTTGCATGGCTTCTTATGCTTGTAATAGGAGGAGCGGCAGCAGGATTAACGGTTAAAGGTAAAAAGCCAGAAAATTAATATTTAAGGAGACCGGAATTTCGCTTACTGTGTGGGTGCGAGGTTCCGGTTTTTACATGTTTTGGTTTTATTCATTTCCTTATATTAATAAATGTGTCAAGTACTTGATTTTTTAAAAATCAGGTGTATACTATAAATAATTTAATACATATGGAACTTCAGGGCAGGGTGTAATTCCCTACCGGTGGTAAAGCCCACGAGCCGAGGCGTAAGCCAGAGCATGATTCGGTGTAATTCCGAAGCCGACAGTAAAGTCTGGATGGAAGAAGTGATATTAAAGTTAGTTATTCATAATGTAATCATAGTAGAATGAATGGCTGGCTTGAATGTGGATACTGGCTCTGAGATGAATTATTATCTCAGAGTTTTTTGATTGTCAGAGTAAGAATTTGATTATAGAAATTCGATATTTTGGCGTATGGCTTCTGAAGTGGTGAAATGAAACTGCTTTGGAAGCCTTTTTTATGTCTGGACTGGATTTTGGTTGTGCTAGGATGTCTGTATTATTGAGGCGGAGTCTGGTCTGAAATGTTGGAACTGGCAATTGTGGCTGCAGCATATTACGGCAATTCAATTCTGAGCAATCTGGCGGCATATTATAGCAATTCAGAGCAGAATGGCAGCAGGTAAATTTGATAAAAACCTATAAATGTAAGCTTTTTAAGAATTTGGTAGGTTTATTTTGGAGGAAAACCAAAGAAAACATATGGATTTACCTACTAAATGAGCTATAAACAATGAATTTATAGGTTTTTGAGGAATAAAAATGCGTTTAATATTATAGACAAGATGAAAAAAGACCTACTAAACCATTGAAAATGCGACTACTTATAGGTATCACGACTTTGAGCCGGTAAAATCAGGGAAACAGCAAGCACATTAAGAATGAAGTTAAGATACAGCAACAGGGAAAATCAGAACAGAAAAAAGCTGGACAGGAAGGAACAGAAAGAAGGTGCAGATATGCAGCAGGAAATAAATAACAATTTTTCAAAAGAAGATGAATTCTACATGAAGCGGGCGATTGAACTGGCAAAGAGAGGAACAGGCTGGGTTAATCCTAATCCGCTGGTGGGAGCTGTAATTGTAAAGGATGACAGAATTATAGGTGAAGGCTGGCACAGGAAATATGGTGAACTTCATGCAGAAAGAGTTGCACTTTCAAGATGTAAGGAAGATACCAATGGAGCAACCATATATGTAACACTTGAGCCGTGCTGCCATCATGGGAAACAGCCGCCTTGCACTGAAGCACTTGTGCAGGCAGGGATAAGCAGAGTTGTGATAGGTTCAATGGATCCTAATCCCTTAGTAAGTGGAAAAGGTGTTAAATATCTGGAAGCGCATGGAATTAAAGTTGAAGGCTGTGTATGCAATGAAGAATGTCTGGATATGAATTATGTATTCTTTCATTACATAAGAAATAAAGAGCCATATGTTGTGATGAAGACAGCACAGACACTTGATGGGAAAATTGCCACATATAAAGGACTTTCCAAGTGGATTACAGGTGAGCAGGCAAGAGAAAATGTGCATGCAGACCGTCACAGATACGCGGCAATTATGGTTGGTGTCGGCACTGTGATTGCTGATAATCCAATGCTTGACTGTAGAAGTACAGCCATAAGCAATCCACACAATCCTGTGCGAATCATATGCGACAGCAGATTGAGAACTCCGCTGGACAGCAGAATTGTAAAAAGTGCAGGGCAGATACCAACAATAATTGCTACATGTAGTACCGACAGCGACAGGAAATCTTTATATGAAAATGCAGGCTGTGAAGTGATAATTACAAAAGAATCAGAGCAGCACGTTGACCTTAAAGAGCTTATGAACATACTTGGAGAAAAAGGTATCGACAGCGTGATTCTAGAGGGAGGCGGAACACTTAACTTCTCGGCATTGCAGGCTGGAATTGTGAACCGGGTTCAGACTTACATTGCACCTAAGATATTTGGCGGGGCAGACAGTAAGACAGCAGTTGAAGGTCAGGGTGTTGCAAATGTAGATGAAGCATATCAGTTGAGAAACAAGACAGTTCGTCTTCTTGGTGACGATATTCTGATTGAAGGAGAGTTGTAATGTTTACGGGAATTATTGAAGAAATCGGACATGTAAATAATGTGAAAAAAGGAACAGCGTCAGCAATTCTTACAATACAGGCAGAAAAAGTCCTTGAGGGAACACATATAGGAGACAGCATTGCTGTCAATGGTGTGTGCCTTACAGTGACAGGGATATATGATAATACATTTACTGCGGATGTAATGCATGAGACGCTGAACCGCTCATCACTTGGCAAGCTGGTGAGTGGCAGTGCTGTTAATCTTGAAAGGGCAATGGCAGCAGATGGAAGGTTCGGAGGACATATAGTTTCAGGACATATTGATGGAACAGGAAAAGTTGCAGCGATAACCAGGGATGATAACGCGATATGGTATCAGATTAAGACAGACATCGGAATATTAAAATATATTGTTGAAAAAGGTTCAGTTGCCATAGATGGAATAAGTCTTACGGTTGCCAAGACGGACAGCCAGAGCTTTTCAGTATCAATAATACCACATACGGCAGGTGCGACAACGCTGTCACTTAGGAAAGCTGGTGATGTAGTTAATCTTGAAAATGATATTGTCGGTAAGTACATAGAGAAATTCATCACATTTGAAAAGGAAAAGCCGAAAAGCGGGATAACGAAAGAATTCCTGCTAAAGAATGGATTCTAGAATAACTATTAAATAGAAAGGATGGGCAAAAGAAATGTTCGAGTATAACACAGTAGAAGAGGCAGTTAAGGATTTACAGGATGGAAAGCTGATACTTGTCTCAGATGATGAAAGCAGAGAGAATGAGGGAGACCTGATATGTGCCGCTGAATTTGCAACTACTGAAAATGTGAATTTCATGGCGACATATGGAAAAGGACTTATATGCATGCCTATGAGTGGAGATTTGTGCAGAAAGCTGGGACTTACACAGATGGTTGCTGACAATACTGATAACCATGAAACTGCATTTACAGTGTCAATAGACCATGTTAAGACGACAACAGGAATATCGGCAGAGGAGAGAGGCTTTACTGCAAGAGCATGTGTGTCAGATGAAGCAAAGCCTGAGGATTTCAGAAGACCGGGACATATGTTTCCACTACGTTCAAAGCCTAATGGAGTTCTTGAAAGAAACGGACATACAGAGGCAACAGTAGACCTTATGAGAATAGCAGGACTTAAGGAGTGCGGTCTGTGTTGTGAGATAATGAAAGAGGACGGAACAATGATGAGAAAAGAAGACCTCATAGAAATGTCCGAAAAATTCAATCTCAAATTCATAACAATTAAGGCAATTCAGGAATACAGAAAGAGACATGACAACCTGGTTGAGTGCGTGGCAGTTACAAGAATGCCGACAAAATATGGTGAATTCATGGCACACTGTTATGTTAATAAGTTAAATGGTGAGCATCATGTTGCATTGGTAAAGGGAGACATTGGTGATGGCAGTAATCTTTTGTGCAGGGTACATTCAGAGTGCCTGACCGGAGACGCATTTGGCTCAATGAAATGTGACTGCGGTCAGCAGTTAGCGTCAGCGATGACACAGATTAACAATGAAGGCAGGGGAGTACTTCTTTATATGAGACAGGAGGGCAGAGGAATCGGGCTTGTCAACAAGCTTAAGGCATATGCACTTCAGGATCAGGGAATGGATACACTTGAGGCTAATCTGGCACTTGGTCTGCCGGGAGACGCACGCGAGTACTACATAGGAGCACAGATATTGAAAGACTTAGGCGCTAAGAGCTTAAGGCTTCTTACTAACAATCCCGATAAGGTATACCAGCTTGCAGATTTTGGAATCGAAATCAGTGAGAGAGTGCCTATTGAGATAGATGCAACCAGCTTTGACAGGTTCTATCTTAAGACAAAGCAGACAAAGATGGGACACATTTTAAATGTAGTGTAAAAATATGGATTATTTATAAGGAGGAATTGATAATGAGAGTTTTAGAAGGTAAGTTAGTTGACAGTGGAATTAAGGTAGGTATTGTAGCGGCAAGGTTTAATGAATTTATTGTGTCTAAGCTTGTTGCGGGAGCTAAAGACGGGCTTGTAAGACATGATGTTTCAGAAGAAAATATTGATCTTGCATGGGTGCCGGGCGCATTTGAGATACCATTGATAGCTTCAAAGATGGCAAAAAGCGGCAAGTATGACGCAGTGATATGTCTTGGTGCAGTTATAAGAGGTGCTACAAGCCACTACGATTATGTGTGCAGTGAGGTTTCCAAAGGCATTGCAAATGTTTCTTTAGCAAGTGATATTCCTGTTATGTTTGGAGTGCTTACTACAGATACAATCGAGCAGGCAATTGAGCGTGCCGGAACAAAGGCAGGCAATAAGGGATTTGAGTGCGCTGAAGGTGCTATTGAGATGGTTAATCTTATTAAAGAGATTGAAGGATAATATATAAAATTTTTAGTAATTGTAAAAGGTCAGATTCGTCAGTAACCATTGGGCTTGGCGGGTCTGACCTTTTGTATTATAAAATATGATATAAAATGGATATGCGAAGCTGGTCATATAAGGTATAATAGATTTGTATCCTTTAATAATTGTTAAATGGGTATATATTACATATAAATTTATAGAATCGATGGGAGAGATAAGATGAAGTGGGGAATTTTGGCTACAGGTAATATTGCAAAAAAATTTGCATCAACCATAAATCAGATGAGTAAAGAAAATGAACAGTTAGTAGCAGTTGGTTCACGTAACATTGAAAGTGCAAAAGCCTTTGCTAATGAGCATAATATCCCAAGATATTATGATTCGTATGAAGCACTGGTTAAAGATCAGGATGTTGAGGCTGTTTATGTAGCAACACCAAATACTTTGCATTATGAGAATTGCAGGTTATGTCTTGAACATGGAAAGCATGTATTGTGCGAAAAGCCGTTTACGATAAATGATAAACAGGCACAGGAACTGTACAGGCTGGCAAGGGATAGGCATCTTTTTATCATGGAGGGACTCTGGATATGGTTTCTTCCATTGTATGATCGTTTACGCAGTATCTTACAGCAAGGAGTAATTGGAGAAATAAAACATATTTCATGTCAGTATGGGTTTGTTGCAACAGGTGCCAGAAAAGAGCGTAAATTTAACCCTGCACTCGGTGGAGGTGCTTTGTTGGACATAGGAATTTACAATCTGGGATTTCTGCGTATTGTTACAGGGAATGAGCCGCAGAATGTAGAAACTCAAAAAGTACATATTAATGAGTATGGAACAGATGATTACAGCTGTCTCAAACTGACATATAATGATGGATGTACGGCAGAATCAGTCCAGACAATTGGGCAGGAATTAAAACGTAATGCCAGAATTGAGGGAACAAAGGGAAGTATATTTTTACCGGATTTCCAACACGCCGAGACCATGATACTTGAGGTGGAAGGAAAAGAACCGGAAACAATCGAGTGTCCGGTTGATATAAATGGCTTTGAATATGAAATCAGGGAAGTAAGCAGATGCGTAAAACGTGGATATTGCAGCAGTGATGTATATACAGCTAAAGACAGTATTGCACTTACACGGATGATGTATGATATCCGTATGAGCTGGAGTTAAAAAATATGAGACAGTTATATGTATATAATGGAGTGAAGCAGATATGAAAACAGTTATTATATATGCATCGGTTCATCACAATAATACCAAGAAAATTGTTGATGCCATAGCAGATGAATATGGGGTTGATATTATTGATGCAGCTAAGATTACTGAAAAGGACTTATCAGGGTATGATCTTATTGGATTTGCTTCTGGTATTTATTTTGGTAAGATGCATCAGTCCGTAATTAACTTTGCTGAAGTAAATCTTCCAGAGGATAAGGAAGTTTTTCTTATGTGTACTTATGGTGGAAGACCTGTTTTTGATTCAATAAAGGGAATTGTAAAAGAAAAGCAGGGAAGAATTGTGGGAGAATTTTCTTGTAAGGGATATGACACATTTGGACCATTCAAGCTTATAGGAGGAATATCAAAAGGACATCCGGATAAGAATGATCTGGATAATGCAAAGGCTTTTTTTAAAGGGGTGTGTAAAAATCGAAATTTGTAGGAGTGTGTTACATGTATGACTGTTGAAGATGCGATTAATTATTTGATGTTAAACATGCTACAGTGGGTGAGCATATTTCCAATATTCTTTCTTCAGGAGAATTAGATGGGACTTCTGTCGGTTTTTCCGACAAAAGTTCTGGAGGAAGAAAACCCAAGATATATAATCTTGATATGATATTATCTGTTGGATATCGTGTTAATTCAAAACGCGGCATCACATTTCGTAGATGGGCTAATTCTGTGTTAAAGCAATATGTGATTCAAGGCTATGCTATTAATGGAAAACGATTGCAAGTGCTTGAAAGAACCGTTGATATTCAAACAAAGATGCTTGCGTGCACATTGGAGGTTGAAGAGTCAGAAATTTTAAAGGCTGTTACCTCGTATACAGATGCATTAATGCTTTTGGACCAATATGATCATCAATCTCTTAAAAAACCTGTGGGAAACAGACCTATATATAAAATAACATATGAGGAATGAAAAAAAATGGTTTCACACATGGAGAGTTCATTTAAATCGGATGTATTTGGTGTGGAGAAATAAAATGGTAAAGTTGAGGGTATTTTGGCAGCAGTTTATCAGAGTGTGTTTGGTGGAGATGTATATCCGTCATTAGAGGAAAAAGCTGCTAATTTATTATATTTTATGATTAAGGATCATCCATATGCAGATGGATGTAAGCGAATTGCAGCATCGTTATTTTAGGAATTCCTTGCTCGGAATAATGCTTTATATAGAGATGATAATAAGATAATCAGTGATGGAGCATTGGTTGCGATTACGCTTATGATTGCAGAGTCAAGACCAGAAGAAAAAGATATAATGGTGAATCTTGTAATGAATTTTTTGACAATGTAGTTAGTTCGTGAAATTTATTATTTAATGAAATTGATAAATCGAGATTTAAGCAAGAGATGATTTGCAATAATGGAGGTTACTTATGAGTCTATTTGAT